>JRYD01001847.1_pt1 | contig 114501 bp, 105 predicted proteins | sample 235311 | NCBI WGS metagenome assembly JRYD01 (sample SAMN03074213, study PRJNA261472) | activated sludge metagenome | biome: Common Effluent Treatment Plant; feature: Wastewater; material: Activated sludge; isolation source: activated biomass in a lab-scale reactor treating industrial wastewater... | reverse complement strand
CGGCGCGTCAGGCGGCGGCGCTCAGTAGTTCGCGAGTCTGGCGTCGCGCGAGGCGAACGACCGCGGGGACCGCGGCGCCGACGGTGAAGAGGAGCGTGAACCCCCAGCCGATGGCGATCGGCACCGGCGGCGGGCGCACGTGGAGGAGCAGGCCGAAGAGCAGCTCGTCGATGCGCTGGATGGCGTAGACGCCTTGCATGCCCATGAGCGTGCCGAGGACGCCGGCGGTGATGGCAACGAGGATCGCCTCGGCGAGGANNGATGATGAGGTTGGCGACGCCCAGGCCTGCGATGAGCATGGCGGCGATGGCGACGGCGCTGGAGGCGAGCAGGCCGCCGCGGACGAACTCGAGGATCTGATTCTTGATGGCGCGTCCGCTTCCGGCGTCGAGGACGCCCGCGCCGGCGAGGATCTCGCGGATATGGGCGAGGGCCAGTTCGTCGTCGACGTTGTCTTTGAACTGGATCTGGAGGAGGTGGATGGCGTCGGAGCCGAAGATGTCCTTGAGGTCCTTGCGTGAGCCGAAGACGGCGTGGAGGGACTGCTCGGTGAAGTCCTCGCCGATGTTGAAGAACTGGCTGACGACCTCGAGTCCCGGGCTGGTGACGACGCCGACGATCTCGAACTCGTGGGGCGAGCCGGCGACGGAGCATCGGAAGGTGTCGCCCACGCCGAGCCCGCGTGCGACCATGAACTCGCGGGCGACGACGACGGCGCCACCCTCGCGGAGGCGTCGGATCGCGGTCTGCGGGTCGCCCTGGACCCATTGCGGATGGACCATGTCGAAGAAGGTCTCTGGCTCGAAGGCCATGAAGGTGGAGCGATAGGACTGGAGGGCATGGACGCCGAAGGTATCGGTCTCGACCTTGCGAAGGGTGATGGCGCAGGTGCTCTTGACCTCGGGGAGGGCGTTGACGAGTTCCTGGCTTCTTTGAGAGAGGTTGAGGCCCGTGACGAAGGCGTCTGGGAACTCGAGTTTTCCGATCCAGTCACGCTGGATGGCCGCGCCCTGGGTCCATAGGCCGACGAGGAGGCTGAGGCCCATCATCATGGAGCCGGCGGTGAATCCAAAGCGATAGCGTCGCGCGAGGAGTTCGCGGGCGACGATGGTGCGTGGGAGGTGGAGGATTCGAGAAATCGGTGCTGCCAGGAGTCGGATGGCGCCCATGCCGATGGGGACGGAGAGGGCGAAGTAGCCGAAGAAGTGCGCGGGGATGCCGAGGGTGACATAGGTCCAGAATCGGACCTGGCCGTTGGTGGTAAAGGTGACGATGGCGACGTGGATGATGAGGCAGGCGATGCCGACGAGGAGGAGTGTGATCCAACCTCGTCGAGATGGGGCGGCGGCGCGGATGCTGAGAGCCTCAAGGGGCGAGACTCGCGCGGCGCGCCACGCGGGGTAGGCCGCTCCGAGCACACCGCTGAGGATCGCGCCAAGGCCTGCGGCGACCAGACCGATGGGCAGGATCGCGAAGTGGACCTCGACACGGGACTTGATGAGTTCGATGAGGACCCAGGCGACAAGGAGGCCGAGGGGGATGCCGAACACGGCGCCGACGATGCCGAGGATCGCGCCGGTGAGGAGTTGGCTTCGCGCGAGTTGGGATCGTGTGGCGCCGACGCAGCGGAGCATGGCGAGTTCGCGGACGCGTTCGAGGATGCCCGTGCTCATGCCTGTGGTGATGATGAAGGCGGCGCAGAGGAAGGCCATGACGGTGCCGAGGACGAATCCGAGGCGGCTGGCCTGGATGTTCTGGTCGAGGCCCGAGGTGACCCTGGCGCTGGGCTGCATGATGACGCCGGTGGGGAGATCGGTGGCGTGGGCTTCAACGAAGGCCTCGGCGTTGACGCCCTCGCGGAGTCGGAGGTCGATCTGGGCGAAGCCCGGGGACTTCTGGCGAGTGATCCAGGCGAGCGATTCGAGGGTGGTGTAGCAGCGCCAGCGCCCGCCGAAGGGTGGCGACTTGCAGATCCCGACGACCTTCACGTCAAGGGGCGTGGAGAAGATCGAGAGGATGTTGGCGGCGGAGAACTCGATGCCGGCCTCCTTCGCCAGCGTGCGAGCGCGGGCCGGATCGGCGAGGACGGCTGAGATGTTGACATCCGGGAGTGCCTGCTGGGCGATCTGGATGGTGTCGCCGATTCGCACGCCGACGCGAGTGTTGATGGCCTCGACAGTCTTCGGATCCACGGACGATTCGGGGATCTCGGGCGTGGCGTCGAGTAGAAGGGACTTGTCGGCCCCGAGGGCGCCGTGGAGGTTTGAGGCGTGACGCTGTTTCATCCAGCGATGGGTGAGCCCGCGCGCGAGTTGTTCGTCGATGACGATCTCGCCCTTGGCCTTGGGAACCGTGCCGGCGAGGAGGGTGAGGTCGGATTCGGAGAGGTTGGCGAGCGCGATGCCGACGGCGGTGGCGGAGACCTTGCCTCGTGCGCGATGGAAGGTGGAGTCAGTCTCGTCGGTGGGTTCGAGGAAGGTGAGTTGGGCGGAGAGGCTGAGGGCGGCCTCGGCGCGGCCTCGTGCGGAGGACACCTCGGGCCAGGTCTTGGCGAGGGAGGAGAGCGACTCGTCGAGGAGCGCACCGGTCCCCAGGGGCTTGATCCAAGCGTCGGCGGCGCCCACGAGGCTGCTCGCCTGGGTGCGTGCGGCGGATTGGATGGAGTGCATGGCGCAGGAGACCGCGGCGATCAAGGCCGCCGAGAGCGCCACCGAGAGGGCAAGGAGGATGGAACGGCTACGCAGCGCCGACAGACTGCTGGTAGCGAGCCGCCACTCCGGCCGCATCGAGTCCCTCCGTTTCGAGATCACCCGCGAGTTGCCCGTCGCGGAGGAAGTACACCCGACGGCAGCGTGCGGCGGCGGCGGGCTCGTGGGTCACCATGAGGACGAGCATGCCCTGCTCGTGGGCGAGTTCGCCGAGGAGATCCCAGAGGCGCTGGGCACTGACGGAATCGAGATTGCCCGTCGGCTCGTCGGCGAGGATGAGTTTGGGGGAATAGAGCAGTGACCTCGCGATGGCGACACGCTGCTGCTCGCCTCCCGAGAGCGCGTCGGGTCGGTGCACGGCTCGGGGCGACAAGCCGAGGCGTTCGAGCAGGGCCTCGGATCGCGAGCGCAACCACGCTGGATCGTCGCCGGCGAGCATGCCGGGGAGTTCGACGTTCTCTCGCGCGGAGAGCGTGGCAATGAGGTTGAACTGCTGGAAGATGATGCCGATCTCGCGCCGACGATAGTGGACGGCCTCGCTCTCGCTGAGTGCATGGATGGCCCGCCCGCACGCGTGGATCTCGCCCGCGTCGGGCGTGTCGAGCGCGCCGATGAGATGGAGCAGAGTCGACTTGCCGCTGCCCGAGGCGCCCATAACGGCGTAGAACCCGGGGTCGGGAATCTCAAGATCGACGCCCCGGAGGACGGGGACCACGTTCCCGCCGCGGCGGTAGGCCTTGTGCACGTTCACGCATCGCAGCACGAGGGGCGAGCCTCCGGTTCAAGATCGAGGTGTCAGTGGGCCCCGTGCGCCTTGTCGTAGGCGGCGGCGTTCATGAGTTTCGAGAGGGCGTCCGGCGAGGCGATCTTGACCTTCACGAGCCACCCCTTGCCGTACGGGTCGGTGTTGAGGAGGCTGGGGTCGCTGACGACATCCTGGTTGACCTCGGTGATCTCGCCGTCGCACGAGCAATAGACGTCGCTGGTGGTCTTGACGCTCTCGACCTCGCCGATGTGGTCGCCGGCCTTGAACTTGGTCCCTGGCTTCTTCATCTCGACATAGGTGACGTCGGTGAGTTGGTCGACGGCAAACTTGGTGAGGCCGAGGGTGAGGGTCGAGCCATCGACCTTGTGCCACTCGTGGGATTCGGAGTACGTGCGATCGCTGGGTGAGGACATGCCTTGGGTGCTCCAGAAACAACGGGAAACGGGCGAAGGTCGAGCGTGGGGCGGCGTTGAGGCCGTCCGGGAACGATCGTACGCCGGCCTCGGGTTCGTTCGGCAAGGCGTCGCCGGATTCGGGAGTTCGAGATGGCGTCACGCCGGGGGGCGTCGATGTCCGATAGATGGCTCGTCCTTCGCGGCTGTTGTCCGCAGGCGAATCGTGGCCGCCATCGGTCGTGCCCGCTTGTCGATCCGCCCTTCCCGCTCGTACACTGCCGTTGCACGATGCTTCTGACACTCACCGTTTCGTGCCTTCGTCCGCTGCTTCACCCTTCCGAGAAGGGCAAGAAGCCGGCGTTGTCGCTTCTCGATGTTCCGCGGTACACGCGAGAGTCGCTGGGGCTTGCGGGGATCAACCTGACGACGGACCTCCTCACGGGGGCGGATCGGGCGCTCCTGGAATCGATCCGGGATCGCGGGGACAAGGCGAGTTGCGCGTGCCTGCTCCTGATCGAGCCCGAGCCGCAGGATTTCGGGAGCCTGGGCGAGGGGGCGGCGGCGAAGGCCGGGGAGCGGATGTTGCGCGTGCTCGAGGCGGCGCACATTCTGGGATGCTCGGCGGTCTCGATGCCGATCATCGCGGAGGCGGATGAAGACTCGACCCTGCGCGTGGTGACGCGGCTGAAGCCCGTGGCGGCCCGTGCGGAGCGGTTGGATATCAATCTGCTTCTGACGCCGCGTGAAGGACTGACGGCCGAGCCGGATCGGGTGACGGACCTCATCAAGCGCGTGGGCGGGTTCCGATTGGGAACCTTCCCCGATTTCGCCATGGCCCATGCTTCCGGAGATGCCGAGGGGTATCTGCGGCGGCTGACGCCCTATGCCTCGGCGGTCTCGGCGACGACGACGGGCTTTAGCAAGCCCAAGGGGGCGAAGAAGGGGAAGGACTCCGACGAGCTCGTGCACACGGCGTATGACCTTCGCCCGATGGTCGATGCGATCATCTCGGTGGGGTTCGATCGCCCGCTGGCGGTGGACTATCGCGGGCCTGGGGACGTCATCGAGGGGATCAACCAGAGCCGGAATCTCCTCCAGGCGGCGCTGAGCGACGAGGACCCCGCGCTCGAGGACATCCTTGAGGAAATGGAAGCGGAGTTCGGCGAGGCGGACGAGGCTTCGGACGAGTAGGGCGGGCGAGGCGGACTCCGGGCGGAGGCATCACTCACGGTTCTGCACTCGCCGAGGTGGAGAAACTGTGGTATGCTGGAGTGTCGCGAGACCGTGAACCGCACGGGGAAGGGCCCGCATGCCACACGTCGAATCGGAATCGACCGGTCGATCGGCGTTGAGCCAACGGGCGATCATGCCCCTGGCGAATGGGCGTACCGTTTCCATAGAGATGTTCTCACTCACCGGGCCACTCATCGTGACGATCGACGGCCCCGCGGGGACGGGGAAGTCGGCCGTGGCGCGTCGGCTGGCGGAGCGGCTGGATCTGCAGTTCCTCGACACGGGCGCGATGTATCGCGCGGCGACACTGATCGCGATCCTTGAAGGGATCCCGATCGACGACACCGATCGTTTTCTCGAGCGGGTCGAGGCTTCGAACTTGCACATCGACTGGACTCGGGAGACGCCCTCGGTGGTGATCTTTGATCGCGCAGTGGACGACCGGATTCGAGATGCCGACGTGACGAGGCTGGTCTCGCCGGTCTCGGCGATCCCGCGGTTGCGTGAGTACATGGTGACCAAGCAGCGACAGATCTCGAACCGGCATCCGCGGCTGGTGAGCGAGGGTCGCGATCAGGGTTCGGTGGTCTTCCCGGACGCCCAGGCACGGTTCTATGTCGATGCCGACCCGTCGGAGCGGGCGAGGCGGCGGGTGCTGCAACTCAAGGCGACCAAAGGGATCGACGCGGACTTCAAGGCGACGCTCGAAGAGATCAACCGGCGCGACGCGAGCGACAAGGCGCGGTCCGATGGGCCGCTCCGGGTGCCCGAGGGGGCGATCGTCGTGGACACGACGCGCCTGACCGAGGCGGAGGTCGTTGACGTGCTCGCGGCCAAGGTGATGGAACTCGCGGCGGCTCCGTAGCACGAGTTCCGCGCGAGTCATGGCGATATTCTTGCCCGCGATGCTCCAGGGATTGCTCTACACGTTCTGCCGCGGATTCTGCCGGATTCTCTTTCGCGTGTGGGGGCGCGTGGAGGTGATCGATGCCGGGAACGTGCCCGAGACCGGCTCGCTTCTCATCGCGTCGAATCACCAGTCATATCTCGACCCGCCGCTGGTGGGGGGAGGTGTGCGGAGGCACATGCACTTCGTCGCACGGTCGGGGCTGTTCAAGTACAAGCCGTTCGCGTGGCTGATCGGGTCGCTCAACTCGATCCCGCTTCGCGAGAACGAGGGGGATGCCGCGGCGATCCGCGAGGTGCTCCGACGACTGGGCGACGGGCATGGAGTTGTGATCTTCCCGGAAGGGGCGCGGACCACCGACGGCGCGATGCACGAGTTCAAGCGGGGCGTGATCGTTCTCGTCAAAAAGGCGAGATGCCCGGTCGTGCCCGCGGCGGTGGAGGGGTGCTGGGATGCGTATCCGCCCGGCGGGAAACCCCGGCTCTTCGGCGTGCGTCTCGCTGTGAAATACGGCAAGCCCATCCCCTATGACGAACTGTTCGCGGACGGTGCGAACAGTGCGCTCGCGAGGCTGCAGCGCGAGGTGGACACGATGCGTCTGGAGCTCCGGTCCAGGTTGCGAGCGAAGACGCACGGCCGCTGGCCGGTCGCGGGGCCAGGCGATCGGCCAGTGCAAACGACCGTTCCGAATGAATCGACAGCGTCGGCTTAGAGCGCCCGACCCTCGCGAGCGGCGTTGAGTCGTGCGTCGACCTCGCGAAGGGCCGCTATGCGGAGCTCGGTGCGCGGGTGGGTCGCGAAGAGGCTGACGAGCGAGCCGCCGGCGAAGGGCTCGATGATGAAGAGATTGTTCTGGGCGGGATTGGGCTGGCGGAGGGGGATTTGTTTCGCGTAGACCTCGAGTTTCTGGAGGGCGGAGATCAGGCCCGAGGCTTCGCCGGCGATCGCGGAGCCGTCGGCATCGGCGACGAACTCGCGGCTTCGCGAGATCATGGCTTTGATGAGAGCGGCGCCGATTCCCGCGAGCAGGAACGTGACAATGGCGACGAGCGGGTTGCTGTCGCGGTTGTTCCCGCCGCCGATCCACAGGCCCCACTGCGCGATGTACGCGAGGATGCCCGCGATAGTGGCGGCGACGCAGGACGTGAGCGTGTCGCGATTCTTGACGTGGGCGAGTTCGTGCCCGATGACGCCCCGGAGTTCGCGCTCAGAGAGCAGGCGTAACGCACCCTGGGTGACGGCGACCGCGGCCTTGCGGGGCGAGCGTCCTGTTGCGAACGCGTTGGGCGCCTCATGGGGGCAGATGTACACGCGGGGCATGGGGAGGCCCGCTCGCGTGCGGAGTTCATCGACGAGGGCGTAGAGATTCAGGGCCTCGCCGGAGTCATCGTGGGTAACCTCGCGCCCTCGCATGGCAGCGATGGCGATCTTGTCGGAGAAGAACCAGGCGATGAGGTTGCTGACGCCGCCGAAGATGAGCGCGATGAGCATCCCGCCGCGCCCGAACTGGGCACCGACGAGGAGGAAGAGCCCCATCATGGCGAGCATGAGAACGAGTGTCTTGAGGTTGTTCGCGGTCTTTCCCATGGTGTGTGCCGTTCGAGTGAGCGATCGTGGATGGTCTGATTTTGCTTCGTGTTGTTCGGAAGAAGGTGTTTTCGGATTCGATGTCGCTGGCGGTCACGTGGTTCGAAGGATGTGATTCGCAGCAGCGCCCATGCCAATCGACAGGGTTCCGAGGCGGCCTTGACGCTGCAGAATGCCCACAAGTCCTGCCAGAGTGGCAGATGGAGCACGCGTGACCCCAACCGACAGCCTTGTGAAAGCAGGGAACCTGGAATCGGAGTATTATGGCGACGAGTCGGGACTTACCGATCGGCCCACCATCGTTTGATGGTGCAGACGCGCAGTGGCTTGCGCGGGCGGATCGGGGGCGACTCGGGTGGAGTGGTCACCGTGTCGAACGGCACGATGCCGAACGCGCGATCCCTGCGGGGTGCCTTGGTGCGCCTGCAACGAGCCCGGACCTGGGCGTGGGTGGCCGCATGGACCGTGGTCCTGGGCTTCACCATCGGCTCGGCGATCCTGGCGAAGGAGATGCGGTACGCGCCGCCTCTCGCCGCGGTCACACCGATCTCGGTGGCTCCGGACTCGGGGACGTCGGTTCTGCCCCTGCACCCCGAGACGGTCGTCACGCCGAGCGCTGAAGTTGCCGCGATCTTTGAGCCGCGTGTCAGCACGCTCGACGATCTCGAACGATTCCGACCTGCGTCCGACGCGTTGGCCGTGTTCGCGTTCGATCCCACGGTCCGCTGGTTCCAGGGGCGACCGATCCGTCCCGCGAGGTCGGTGTCGATGCTGGTGACGGCGTATTCCCCCGATGCTCGGTCGTGCGGGAAGTACGCGGACGGGCGCACCGCGACGATGCACCATGTATCTACGAATGGCGGGCACTTCGTGGCGGCCGATCCCACGATCTTGCCGTATGGGTCGATGATCTCGGTCCCGGGGTATGACGACGGGCACGTCGTTCCCGTGCTCGACTGTGGCGGAGCGATCAAGGGATACCGCCTCGATGTGCTCTATCCCACGCACGAGTCGGCCTTGAAGTGGGGGAGCCAGCGGCTCAACGTCGTGGTGTGGGAGTTCGCCGACGGGCTGGGGCCATCGAATCCGCGAGAGGCACGCTCCGGTCGGGTGACGAACTGACGCGATCGGCATCGGCAAGACGATCGGTCGCGTCGAGCGACACGAGGTTCGGTACACTGCTGCATGATCGTTTCCAGCGAGGGGAACAAGCCGAAGACGGTGGACGAGTTGATCGGCCCGGCGCTCGCCGCGAGGCTGGATCGGCTGGACCTCGCCTCGCGAACGCTCCTGTCGGGGACGATGCCCGGCGAGCGACGCAGCAAACGCCGCGGCAAAAGCGTCGAGTTCGATGATTTTCGCAACTACACACCGGGCGACGATCTTCGGCACATCGACTGGAACGTCTACGCACGACTCGATCGGCTCTTCATCAAGATCTTTCGCGAGGAGGAGGACCTGGCGCTCCACCTGCTCGTCGATGCCTCGGCGTCGATGGATGCGGGTGAGAGTGCCACGAACAAACTCGTTTTCTCGGCCCGGCTGGCCATGGCGCTCGCCTATGTCGGACTGGTGCGACAGAATCGCGTCTCGGTTGCGATTCTCGGCGGGCGGCGACCGGAGGCCGCGACGCGGGAACTCGTGCGACAGATCTCGCCGGTGCGGGGACGGGCGGGCGTGCGGATCGTGGGAAGGCTGTTGCTCGACGCCCTCGAGGGATCGACTCTGGAGAACCGCGCCTTCGAGGCGATGGATCTCAACGAGGCCGTCGCGAGATCGATGCTCTCGCGCGCCGGCACGGGAAAGCGCGGCGTGGTCGTCCTGCTGACCGACGCGCTCCAGGAGGGCGGCGTGACGCGGGCGATCAATGTGCTCGCCTCGGCCGGTGCGGGCGGGCAGCGGACCGATGGCTACTTCGTGCGGGTGCTCTCGCCGACGGAGATCGACCCGGCGGCTGGCCGCGGCGTTGGCGATGGAGGCGGCATCGGGCGATCGCTCCTAGGCGATGTCCGACTGACCGATGTCGAGACGGGGCGTGCCCGAGAGGTCTCGATCACGCCGGCGATGCTCGACGCGTATCGATCACGGGTCCGCGCCCACACCGAGACTCTGAAACGTGAGTGCTCACGCCGCGGCGTGGCGTTCATCCCGATCTCGAGCGACGCGTCCGTGGAGGACCTCGTGCTGACCACGCTCCGCCGGGGTGGGATGCTCGTGTGAGGCGATTGGACTCGATTCTGGAGGAGCGGGAAAGGTCGGGGTGGGATTCGAACCCACGGAAAGCGGATTTGCAATCCGCCCCATTAGACCACTCTGGCACCCGACCGGTGGATGCAAGGGTAGGCGTCGGTCACGCGAATCGGCATCTCGCGTCGGGCGCGATTACGGCGTGCGGTTCGCCCCCGGCACCCACAGCACATCGGCCTTGCCGTCGTCGTTCGCCGCCCGCGCCATGACGAAGAGGAGGTCGCTCAGTCGGTTGAGGTATCGCACCGGCTCCGTGCTCGTGGTCCCGGGTGCGGCGGCATGGAGCGAGACCGCGAGGCGCTCGGCCCGGCGGACGATGGTTCGCGCCAGGTGCAGCGACGCCGCGAGGGGCGAGCCGCCGGGGAGCACGAAACTGGTCAAGGGCCCGAGATTCTCGTTGATCGCGTCGATCATTGGCTCGAGGCGATCGGTCTGGCCCGCCTGGATGCGAAGGCGGGGTGGCCCGGAGCCGGCGCGTTCCTCGTCGCTGATCGGCGTGGCGAGGTCGGCGCCGAGGTCGAAGAGATCGTGCTGGATGCCTTGCAGACTCGCCCGGAACTTTGCGTGGGAGGCCTGGTCTCTGGTGTGCGTGATCGCCGCGCCGATCGCCGCGTTCGCCTCGTCCACGGTGCCATAGGTTTCGACGCGGAGGTCGTCCTTCCGGACCCGCGTGCCGCTGGCGAGGCCGGTGGTTCCATCGTCGCCGGTGCGGGTGTAGATTTTCGTGAGTTTGACCATGCTGCCTCGGTGAACTCGGCGGAAATGCCCTCGGTGCGACAGTAGGATGACGATCGACAAGGTGCCCACTGGGAAAGGTGTTCACGGAGGGCATTGCTTGTGGATGGTCGTGAGGAGCGATGGATGCCGGGAGCGGAGGCCGATTCGAGAGTCGTGTCGGTCGAGACGCCGCGTGGTGGTGACTCGGGTCTGGCGCGTTCCGTTCGTGGCCTTCGCGCGCGATGGATCGGTCCCGAGGCACCGATGACGAGCGAAGGCTCGCTCGTTGACCGAATCCTCGCGGCCCGTGGTCACGCGGGCGGTTCGCCCGAGGCGGCGAGGTTCCTCACGCCTTCGCTCAAGGATCTGCACGACCCCACGTTGCTCGAGGGGATCGACCGTGCCGCCGAGCGGCTCCTCCGCGCGGCCCGCGTTGGCGAACGGATCGTGATCTATGGCGACTACGACGTCGATGGCGTCACCGCGACCGCGATCCTCTATCACACGCTCCTCACGCTCCATCCCGACGCGAACATCGAGACGTATGTCCCGCACCGCATCGACGAGGGGTATGGATTGAATGCCGAGGCGATCGCGCGGCTGGCCGACGCCGGGGCTCGCGTCATCGTCAGCGTGGATTGTGGGATCACGGCCTTTGAACCCGCCCGCGTCGCCAGATCCCGCGGCGTTGATCTCCTCATCACCGACCACCACACCATGTCGCCCGAGGCGGGCGTGCAACTCCCCGACGCCTTCGCGTGCGTGCATCCGGCGATCGAGCGCGGTTCTGGGGCGTGCTATCCCAACACCGACCTCTGTGGCGCGGGCGTCGCCTTCAAACTCGCATGGCGGATCGCAACGCTCCACGCGGGTGGTGATGGGGAACGGGTCGCGCCGCGTGTTCGTGAGACGCTCCTCGACATGCTGGCGCTCGCGTCGCTGGGCGTGATCGCCGACGTCATGCCGTTGGTGGGCGAGAACCGTGTGATCGCCCGCTTCGGCCTCTCACGCATGAAATCGACCCAACTGGAAGGGTTGCACGCGTTGATCGACGCGAGCGGGATGGGTGGCGAGCGCGTCCAGGCGGAGGACGTCGGTTTCAAACTCGCCCCGCGTCTCAACGCCTGCGGCCGGATGGGACACGCGAGAGAGGCCGTCGAGCTGCTGACGACGGCAACAGGCGACCGCGCCCGTGCCATCGCCGAGGAACTCACTCGACAGAACGACACCCGCCGGGCAACCGAGCGGGCGATCTTCGATCATGCCGAAAAACTCGCGTCCGAGTCGGGCATGACGGGCCAGGACCATCGCGCGATCGTCCTGGCGCACGAGACGTGGCACCAGGGTGTCGTCGGCATCGTCTGCTCACGACTCGTCGAGCGGTTCCACCGCCCCACGATCCTCTTCCAGAACCACGGCGAGATGTGCCACGGCTCGGGGCGATCGATCGACGGCTTCTCGCTCCACGGTGCGATCGAGGCGTGCAAGGACCACGTCGAGACCTTCGGCGGGCACGAGATGGCCGCGGGACTTAAGGTCCGCACCGATCGACTCGAGGCCTTCGCCCGTGCGTTCACCGAGGTCTGCAACCAGAGATTGCGTGAGGACGATCTCCTGCCGCAAGCCCGATATGACACGATGACCTCGCTCGCCGATCTCACGCTCGAAGGCGTGCGCGATCTCGCGAGGCTCGCGCCGTTTGGCCGTGGCAACCCCCCGGTCTGCGTGCGATTGACCGGCGTGAAGATCGCGGGTCGGGCCGAGACCTTTGGGAGCGGGAACAAGCACCTCTCGATCCGGGTCGGCGACACGAAGGCCACACGCTCGCGATTCGTGCGGATCGTGGGATGGAACTGGGCGTCCCGGTCCGATGCCTTCTCCGCTGGGGCCGAGGTTGAACTGCTCGTCCGCCCGAAGATCTCGACCTATGGCGGCGTGAGCGTGGAGCCGGAACTCGTCGATGTTTCACCCGCGGGGCTGGCTTGACCGGCTTCGGGACTCCTTCCCGATTGGCGGGCGGTTTCCCGGGCGGCTACCATCAGCCCACGATTCCCGCGGCCATGGCGGAATTGGCAGACGCGCTAGATTCAGGTTCTAGTGGGGTAACACCCGTGGAGGTTCGACTCCTCTTGGCCGCATTCTGATCGACGTGGACCTTTGTCGCAACCGTCGTGTGAGGTGCCACCGATGTCCAGCAATCCGCCCTCCAATCCTCCTACCAAGCGTGCCTCGCTCGAAGCGATGGACGCCCCGCGAGAGGGAGGTCGCTCGGCCACGAAGTCGGCGAGCGCCAAGCTCCAGCCCGTGAAACTCACGATCGCCATCGTGACCTTGGTCGCGGCGGCGTTCGTGATCTACTGGTTCAACTTCCACGAGAGCGGCGGCCCGAACGTGCAGCGTGCGGACCAGCCGATGACCGCGACGGCTCCCGGACCGGCCGCGTCCACGCCCACGCCAGCCACCAACACGCCCACGCCCTCGGGCGGCCAGGCGACCGGCGCCAAGTCCGAGCCGAAACCCGAACCCGTCGGAACAACACAACTCGCTCCGGGCGTGCAATAGGGCTTCGATCGACACCGACCGTCGGCATGCATGCCGGGCCACCCTCGTACAGTCCACGCATGGCGATGGTGATCGCGGGCATCGACGAGGCGGGATATGGGCCGACGCTCGGGCCTTTGGTCGTCTCGATGACGGTCTTCAAAATCGATCGCCCCATCGACGAGGGCGTGCCGAATCTGTGGACACTTCTGGGATCGGGCGTCTGTCGCGATCCCGGGCGCAACGGCTCGGCCGGGCCGGGCGGGCGCGTCCCCATCGCGGACTCGAAGCGACTGAAACTCGCGAACTCGGTTCGATCGACGCATCCGCTCGTGCACCTTGAGCGTGGCGTGCTCGCCTTCAAGTCCCACGCGGCGGGCTCGGCGCCCATGGATTTTGCCACGCACACCGATGTGTCCCTCGCCGAGTCGGTCGGGGCCGTCCTTCCGGGCAGCGCGTGGTACCAGGGTGAGCCGATCCCGCTTCCCGTCGCGTTGACGGCGGGCGAGGCGGGGATCTCGTCCAATCTCGTCGGGCAGGCGCTCGAGCGTGCGAGCGTGTCGCTGCTGTCGATGCGTGGCGAGATCGTGAGCGAGTCGTCGTTCAACACGACCATCGATGACACTGGGAACAAATCGGAGACAACGATTCTTGCCGTGGGCCGGCACATCCGCTGGCTGCTGGAGTCGCCCTTGAGTGAACTCGGTATGGGCGACGACGACCGCCTCGGCGTGGTGTGCGATCGGCTGGGTGGGCGCGCGATGTACGCCGAGGTTCTCGAGCGACTGCTCCCCGGGTTCGTCGCGTCGGTGGTGGAGGAGGGTCCCGAGCGCAGCCGGTATGTAGTCGAAGGAAAAGGAAGGCGCGTCGGCGTCTCGTTCCTCACCGAGGCGGAAGGGGCCCACCTTCCCGTGGCGCTCGCGTCGATGCTCGCGAAGTATCTCCGCGAGTTGACGATGCTGCGCTTCAATCGGTACTGGTCGGCGCGCGCGGCCGATCACGGACTCGTCGAACTCAAGCCCACCGCCGGGTACGCCTTGGACGCGCGCCGTTGGCTCACGGATGCCGCACCGATGCTCGATGCCAGCCTTCGCCGGGACCTGGTGCGCAAGGCATGAGCGGCGTCACCGACAAGGCCATGCTGGACCTTGCAGCCCGACTAGCGTTGCGCGCGCAAGGCGAGGTTGAGCCAAACCCGATCGTCGGGGCCGTCCTCGTCCGTGATGGTCGCGTGATCGGGATGGGACACCATCGCCGATTCGGCGGATTCCACGCCGAGCGCGAGGCGATCGAGGATTGTCTGCGTCGCGGAGAATCTCCGAGAGGAGCCACGCTGTACTGCACACTCGAGCCGTGCGCCCACGTGGGCAAACAGCAGGCCTGCTCCACCACCATCATCGAGCATGGCCTCGCTCGTGTGGTGTATGCCTGCACGGACCCGAACCCCATCGCCGCGGGCGGGTCGGCGGCGCTCATGGCCGCGGGCGTGCACGCCGAACTTTGCGAAACCAGCACCCTCGCCAAGGGCATCAATGCTCCGTTTGTGAAACGTGTCACGGCGGGCCTGCCATGGGTGATCGCGAAGTGGGCCCAGACGATCGACGGGCGCCTCGCGACACGCAGCGGCGACAGCAAGTGGATCAGCAGTGAGACCTCGCGCCGGCGCGTGCATCGACTCCGCGCGCGCGTCGACGCGATCGTGACGGGCCTTGGGACCGTGCTCGCCGACAACCCGCAACTGACCGCGCGGGGCATCACGCGCGTCCGTCGCCGGGCGATCCGTGTCGTCTGCGACACGGACCTCCAGATGCCGCTCGGCTCGAACCTCGTGCGCACTGCTCGCGAGACGCCGACGATCGTGGCGTGCGCGAAGGAACTCGTCTCCTCGGGGATCGCGCGAGATCGGGTGGAGGCGCTCACGAGCGAGGGCGTGCGCATCGTCGGTGTTCGGGAGAGCGCTCTCGGACGTGGATTGGAGATCGAGGAACTACTCGTATCGCTCCACCGCGACCACGGCGTGTGCAATGTACTCGTCGAGGCCGGCCCGGGATTGGTCGGCAGCCTTTTCGAGCGCGGGCTCGTGGACGAGGCGATCGTGTATGTCGGCCCGATGCTCCTGGGCGACGAGATGGCGAGGAGCGTCTCGGCCGGGCGTGCCGTCGAGCAACTCCGTGGCGCGACGCGGCTGTCGCTCTGGCGGGCAAAGCGTCTCGGGAACGACATGGAACTGACGTACAGAACACGCTAAGGCATGGAGCGTGTTCTCGCGATGGGCCGCCGCACGAGCCAATGATCTGGCACGTTTGGAGGATCACGGTAATGAGAAAGGGATCGGTGCCCGCGAAGATCTCGGGCGTTCTCCTGCTTCTGCTCGTGGTGGGCTGGCGGGTCTGGCCGCCGCCGCCCGCGTCATCGACGTCGAGCGAGACCACGACCAGCGAACAACACCCATCGATTCCCGAGACGACGCCGACACGCATCCCCAGCGGGGCATCGCCATCGTCGGCTCGCGACGGGGCCGATCGCGTCGCTCGTGCCTTTCGTGACCGGGCCTCGGGCGAGATGATCCACGCGACCGGAAAGGTCAAGAAGGTGCTCCCCGACGACAACGATGGCGATCGCCACCAGAAGTCGATCGTCACCCTGACCAACTCGCACACGATCCTCATTGTCCACAACATCGATCTCGCGCCACGCGTCCCTTGGCGCGCTGGCGACACCATCGAGTTCTACGGCGAGTACGAGTGGTCCGAAGAAGGCGGCGTCATGCACTGGACCCACCACGATCCCGCCCGGCGCCACGAGGACGGCTGGATCAGACACAACGCCAAGGTCTACAAGTAATCCATCATCCCCGCCTCGATCGGGATGGAGTCACGAATGAACGATGCGGCATCGATCTATGAGAAACTCGGCGTCTTCTACCTCGGGAAGGAGTACGACCTTGCCTCGCGCGCGCGTCGCGAGGAGTTCGTCCTGTACGACTCCAAGGACCTGACGACCCACGCCGTCTGCGTCGGCATGACGGGGAGCGGCAAGACCGGGCTGTGCGTCACGCTCCTCGAAGAGGCCGTGATCGATGGCGTCCCCGCGATTGTCATCGATCCCAAGGGCGATCTGGGCAACATGCTCCTGACGTTTCCGGATCTCAAGCCCTCGGACTTTGAGCCGTGGATCAACGCCGACGACGCGGCGAAGAAGGGCCTCTCGGCGAGGGACTTTGCCGCGAGGCAGGCGGCGTTGTGGGAGAAGGGTTTGGGCGAGTGGCATCAGGACGGTGATCGCATCCGTCGATTGAAAGATGCGGCGGACTTCACGATCTACACGCCTGGGAGCAACGCGGGCGTGCCCGTCTCGATCCTCGATTCGTTCGCCGCTCCCCCGGCCGAGATCGCCGAGGATGCCGAACTGATGCGAGATCGCGTCTCGACGACCGCGACGAGCCTTCTGGGGCTGCTCGGCATTGACGCCGACCCGATCAAGAGCCGGGAGCACATCCTGCTGTCCACAATCCTTGCGGGCGAATGGTCCAACGGACGCGACGTGAGCCTGCCGACATTGATCCATCACGTGCAGAACCCGCCGTTCTCGAAGGTGGGCGTGATGGATGTCGAGGCGTTCTTCCCGTCGAGGGACCGCTTCGCGCTCGCGCTCCAACTGAACAATCTGCTTGCGGCCCCGGGGTTCGAGTTGTGGCTCCAGGGCGAGGCGCTCGACATCGGGGCGCTCCTGCGCACCCCCGCGGGCAAGCCCCGCGTCTCGATCTTCTCGATCGCGCACCTCTCCGATTCCGAGCGGATGTTCTTCGTCTCGCTCCTCTTCAACCAGATCCTGGGTTGGGTGCGGACGCAACGCGGCACGACAAGCCTTCGCGCGCTCGTGTACATGGACGAGATCGCGGGGTACTTCCCGCCGGTGGCGAATCCGCCCTCGAAGGCGCCGATGCTCACGATGATGAAGCAGGCCCGTGCGTTCGGTGTGGGCATGGTCCTCGCGACGCAGAACCCCGTGGACATCGATTACAAGGGACTCTCCAACGCCGGGACATGGTTCATCGGGCGGCTTCAGACCGAGCGTGACAAGGCGCGTGTGCTCGAGGGGCTCGAGGGTGCCGCCGCCCAGGCCTCGGCGGCGTTCGACCGCTCGAAGACCGAGCAGATCCTCTCCAGCCTCGGGCAGCGTGTGTTCTACATGAACAACGTGCACGACGACACGCCGACGATCTTCGAGACGCGGTGGGCGATGTCGTATCTCTGTGGCCCATTGACGCGTGCGCAGATCAAGTTGCTCACAGCGGAGCGTGGCACAAACATGGGCTCGGTATCAGCCACCACGGCGAGCGTACCGGCATCGCCCGGCGTTACGTCATCGGCGTCGATCGCGTCGGGAATGAGGCCCGTGCTTCCGCCGGAGATTCCGCAGTACTTTGTCCCCGCACGATCGGCCTCGGGTGGCGAGGTTGTCTATGTCCCCATGGTCCTTGGGCTTACCCGTGTGTATTACCAGGACACGAAGAAGGGCATCGACGAGGAGGTGCTCTCGTCGTATGTCGCGGAGGCGAGCGAGGGGCCCGTGGCCGTGGACTGGGATCGCGCGGTCGAATCGGATGTGGCGGAGACGGATCTGGAGTCGTCGCCCGTGGAGTCGGCGTCGTTCGCGGCGGTGCCCGGCGAGGTCGCGAGAGCGAAGTCGTACGAAACGTGGAAGAAGTCCCTGGCGGATTTCGTGTACCGCGCGGGGAAACTGGAGATTCTCCAGTGCGACGCGCTCGACGAACGCTCGCACCCAGGGGAGAGCGAGCGTCAGTTCCGGGCGCGACTTGCCGAGAGGGCGCGTGAGGAGCGCGATATCGCGACCGAGAAGCTCCGTGAGAAGTACGCTTCGAAGATCCAGACCCTCTCCGATCGTGTGCGACGGGCGGAGCAGGCCGTCGAGGTTCAGAAGGGCCAGGCCCGCGACGCGAAGTGGTCCACGGCGCTCTCGTTCGGAGCCGCGGTGCTCTCGTCGCTTCTGGGGAAGAAGAAGTTCTCGATGTCGAGCGTCGGGCGGGCATCGACAGCGATGCGGGGCGTCGGGCGCAGCGCCCGCGAGTCGCGCGACGTCGACCGGGCCGAGGAGAGCGTCGACGCGCTCCGGCAGCAGCTCCAGGAGCTGGAGTCAAAGGTCCAGGCGGAGATCGACGAGATCTCGGGCCGGCTCGACCCGACGACCGCGGAACTCTCGAGCGTGATGCTCAAGCCCAAGAAGACGAACATCACGGTGCGATCGGTGGTGCTCGCATGGATGCCGCACACCAGGGACACGGAGGGGCGACTCGTCTCATTGGTCCAGTAATGTGGTGTCGTGACGAATCGGCGCGAACCGAACAGTGTTTGGGGTGTACAATCTGGATCTTGGGCGGCGGTTCGTGTGCGACTTTGGTCCGCAAACGGCCGATGCTCGAGAGGTGACCCGCACGCCAGCGAGCCATGTTTGGCGACATGACCGATCTGGAACGCCCCATGTGGGCAGCACCGAGAATCGAGTTGAGAACACCTGCCACCATCCTCGCGACCAAGTTCATCGCGGTCCTCGCCGCGGCGATGTACGCGTGGATTGGGGTGGCGACAGGTCCAACCGGTTGTGGCGGGGGCATGGATTCGGGCGGCGTCGTCTGCATGCACGCCCGACTCTGCCACCAGTTTGGTGCGACCACACATGATGATGCGACCCCGGTGAAGTCCTGCTGCCATGCGTCGTCGGCGGCCCGTCACGGTGGGCCATCGGTGGAGCCGACTCGGGACTCGTGCCGTTGCTGTGCCAAGTCGCCCGGGTCGTCGGTCGCATCGCGATTCACGATCGTGATGGACAAGCTGACCCTGGTCCACTCTTCGGTCGATTCGACATCGCCGCACGCGGTCTCTACCGACCAACTCGTGCGATTGTCGAGCCTGACTCATGGTCGGCCACCACCGGATCCGCGCGGTGTGGTATCCCTTCGCGCCCGCCGAGCGTGTACCGGCCTTCTCACCTCGCGATTGGTGATCTAGTCGAGACACGAGCACGACCAACGTCCCAACCTTGAGGGTTGGTGCCGTCGCTGTGCCTTGCGCGTCGTTCGACTTCTTCCAGTTGTTGTCTTAGGAACGTTTCTATGTCCACCACGGATCTCGGTGCGCTCGTCGGCGCGCCACGTTCGGTTTCCAAAGCAGTTGTGCCCCGTCCGCCGAGACGATGGGCGACGCGTGTGCTCATCCCGGTGTCGTTGCTGCTCGGGATGGCGGGTGTTCTCGCCTTCGCGGCACGGGGCACGCTCCTGCCGCCGCCGGGCGTGTGGGTCGCGCCGGTGGTGCAGGTCGATCGTTCGCCGGCGCTGAGCGCCGCGACCGGCGAACCCGCGCTCGCGACTGGCGAGCCGGCATCGCTGGGCCCGGTGCTCGTGCAGGCGCCGGGGTGGATCGAGGCCGATCCGTATTCGACGACGGTGCCCGTGCTCGCGGAGGGATTCGTGCGAGAGGTGCTGGTGTTCGAGGGCGAGCACGTCGAGAAGGATCAGGTCGTGGCCCGGCTCATCGACGATGACGCGAGGCTGGCGCTCGAGGGCGCGCGTGCCGAGCACGACATGGCGGACGCCGAACTCTCCATCGCCCGGCGAGATGCCGATGTGGCTCAAGCCCGAGTCGCCGAGGTGGTCGAGGATCTGCGTCGAAAGACGCTCGCGGGTTCGGCGGCGGTGTCGGCTCTCGAGATCAGCCAACTGGAACTCCGCCAGCGCACACTCGAGCGTGAGGTGCTCGTGGCCCAGGCGCGCGTCGCGAGCGTTGAGGCGATCCTGAGGTCACGCCGGGTCGCGGTGGACGAGGCCGAACTCCGACTGAGCCGCATGGAGATCCGTGCCCCGATCACGGGAGTCGTCCAGACCCGCACGCTCGAGCCGGGGATGCGTGTCGGGATGCCCGAGCCGATGACGCGTGAGTCGATGGGCACGGGCCAGATCCGCCTGTATGACCCGGCTCGGATCCAAGCGCGCGTGGATGTGCCGATCGCCGATGCGGCCCGAGTGGGGATGGGATCGCGTGCCGAAGTGATCTGCGAGGCGCTCCCGGATCGCGCGTTCACGGGGGAGGTCACGCGTCTCGTGCACGAGGCCGATATCCAGCGTAACACGGTGCAGATGAAGGTCCGCATCCAAGACCCCAGCGAGATCCTCAAGCCCGAGATGCTCGTGCGCGTTCGGTTGTATTCGCGAGCGCCCGGGAGCATCGCGGCACACTCACCCGAATCGGCCGACCACACGCCGTCGCCGAGCGCCACGATCGTGAGCATCCCCAAGGGGGCGCTCGTCGAGGGTTCGGCGGCATGGGTACTCGCGTCCGGCACGCGTGTGGGCACGAGTGTCGCTCGCCGACGGGAGATCCAGGTCCAACCTGGGGCAGCCATCACCGGCATGATCAATGTCACCACAGGTCTTGGCATTGGCGATCGAGTGATCGTCGATCCTCCCGCCACGCTGACCGAGGGCGCACGCGTCCGCGTGCTGGGGGAGTGGAACGAGCCATCACACACGAAGGAGGCCGACCATGGCGCTCATTGAGTGCAGGCAACTGACCAAGTCGTATGTTAAGGGCGACGCCACGATCACGCCCCTGAGTGGCGTGGACCTCGACGTCGACGCCGGCGAGTTCCTCGCTCTCATGGGGCCCTCGGGGAGCGGGAAGACGACGCTCCTCAACCTCATCGCGGGGATCGATGTGCCATCCTCGGGCTCGCTCATGATCGGCGGCACGGAAATCGCGGGGCTGAGTCGTGGCAAGCTCGCCGACTGGCGCCGCGACCACGTCGGGTACATCTTCCAACTCTACAACCTCGTCCCGGTCCTCACGGCGTACGAGAACGTGGAACTCCCGCTCCTCCTGCACCCGCTCCCGTCGCGCGAGCGTCACGCGCGTGTCTCGGCCGCCCTCTCGCTCGTGGGGATCGCCGACCGGCACGACCACTACCCACGCCAACTCTCGGGGGGGCAGGAGCAGCGCGTCGCGATCGCGCGCGCGATCGTGAGCAACCCGACCATCATCGTCGCCGACGAGCCCACGGGGGATCTTGATGCAGAGTCCGCCGTCGCGATCATGGGCCTGCTCAAGCGGCTGAACGAGGAACTCGGACGCACGCTCATCATGGTGACGCACGACGCGAAGTCGGCCAGCCACGCCTCTCGCCAGCTGCACCTCGAGAAAGGGCGACTCATCGAATCGACCATCCCGCACGCCACTCCCGTCGGAGCCAGCGCATGATCCCCGTGAAGCACCTTCCCACGATCCTCAAGCAGGTCGTGCGTCATCGAACACGCACCGCCCTCACCGTTGCCGGCGTCGCGGTCGCGATGTTCCTGTTCGTCTCGGTCCAGTCGCTCCGTGACGGCGTCCATGCCGCGACGCAATCGGCCTCGAGCGACACGAAACTCATCGTCTATCGTCAGAATCGCTTCTGTCCCGCGACCAGCCGTCTCCCGGAGAACTATGTCGATCGTATCGAGCGGATCGCGGGCGTCGCCGAGGTTGTCCCGATGAAGGTCGTCGTGAACAACTGCGGGGCGAGCCTCGACGTGGTCACTTTTCGGGGCGTTCCCGAGGACTCCCTCCCGCTCATCTCCAACGCTTGGCGCGTGGTCCAGGGGTCGATCGAGGAGTGGAACCGCCGCTCCGACTCGGCCCTGGTCGGCGCCCGTCTTGCGGAGCGCCGCGGCATCCGCGTCGGCCAATCCTTCGATGCCGCCGGCGTCACCGTGAGTGTCGCGGGGATCATCGAATCGAGCGAGGCGCAGGATCAGAACGTCGCGTATGTCCATCTTCCCTTCCTCCAGCAGGCGGCCAAGGGGAGCACGCTGGGCATCGTCACGCAGTTCGCCGTCCGAGTCACCGATCCCTCGCACCTCGACTCGGTCGCGAAGCAGATCGACGAGGAGTTCAAATCCGACCAGGAGCCGACACAGACGCGACCGGAGAAGGCCTTCGTCGCCCAGGCGGCGAGCGATGTGATCGCCATCGTTGGATTCACGAGGTACCTCGGCTGGGCGTGCCTGGCTGCGGTCCTCGCGCTGGTGGCCAACTCGATCATTCTCAGCGTGCGTGATCGGGTAAAGGAGCACGCCGTCCTCCAGACACTCGGCTATCGCCCGGGCCTCCTCGCGAGGCTGATCGTCGTCGAGAGCATGATTCTCTCGCTGCTGGGCGGGTTGGTTGGGACGGCGGTGGCGCTCGTCGTCGTGCGCTTCGGGCAGTTCACGCTCTCCAATGAGGGGTTGAGCATCCCGATCACCGCGCGTCCGAGCCTTGTCGTGCTGGGCATGGGGATCTCGATCGTGGTGGGGGTCCTTGCGGGGCTGGTCCCGGCGTTCAGCGCGGGGCGACGCGACCTCGCGACGTGTTTCCGGGCTGTGTGACAGGAGCCAGACATGCGACGACTCCCGCTCGACTACGCCGTCCGGAACCTGGGCCGTTCGCGCACGCGACTGCTGCTTGCGGTGATCGGGAGCACGCTGGTCGCGCTTCTGACGCTCGCCGCCGGGTCCTTTGTACGCGGCATGATGATGTCATTGCAGTCCTCTGGGGGCGAGGACAACGTCATCATCGTTGGCACAGGTAGCGAGGAGTCCGTGGAACGCAGCGAGATCGGCGCGAAGATCCCGGGCCTGCTCGGGGCCTCGATCCAGGGCATCAAGTCGCGTGGCTCGACGCCGTATCTCTCTCCCGAGGTCTACGTGCAACTCATCATCGGCCCGGAGTCCGATCCAGAGCGACGCAGCCTCGCCGCGGTCCGGGGTGTGACCCCCGCGGCGATGCTCGTGCACTCGAATGTGCGCCTCACCGAGGGTCGCTTCCCCCGCGCGGGTGAGGACGAGGTGATGCTCGGCGCGATGGCCCACGTCCGTCTCGGGGTCCCGAGCGAATCGATCGCCGTGGGGCAATCGCTCATGCTCGAGGGCCGTCCCTGGAGAATCGTCGGCACGTTCGACGCCTCGGGCACAATCATGCAGGCCGAAGTCTGGGCGCCGCTCACCGACATCAAGGAAGCCACCAAGCGCGAGACAATCTCGTGCGTGGTGATGACTCTCGAACCCTCACAGGCCGAGTTTGGCGATGTGGACTACTTCTGCCGCTCACGCATCGACCTCGAGCTGAGCGCCATGCGGGAGTCCGAGTATTACGCCGGACTGAGCCGCTTCTTTGCGCCGATCCGCTTCGTCGCGTGGGCGACGGCTGGCCTGATCGGTTTGGGTGGCCTCTTCGGCGGGCTGAACACGATGTATGCCGCCTTCGCCGCGCGCGTCCGCGAGGTGGGCATGCTCCAGTCGCTGGGATATCGCCGTGGCGCCGTCGTCCTGAGCCTCGTGCAGGAGTCGGTGATCGCGGCATCCGCGGGTGGCCTGCTGGCGTGCGTCGCGGGGCTGCTCCTGCTCGATGGGCTGGCCGTACGATTCTCCATGGGTGCGTTCGGCCTCGTCGTGGACGAGTCCGTGCTGCTCGTGGGCCTTGGCGCCTCGCTGGTGCTGGGTATCGTCGGCGCGCTCCCGCCCGCGTGGAAGTGCCTGACGCTTCCCATCCCCCAGGCCCTCAAGGGCGTCTAGTTGCGAACTCATCATGCCTCAGAGGCGATTGAACATGCGCGGGAACCTCTCGAGGATTCAACCGTCGAACCGGAGTTCACCGAAGGAACCAGTCATGACCAAGTCCACCATCGCCGTTCTGCTGTGTGCCGTTGTCTCCGTGTGCGGCTGTGAGCGTGTCTCGTCCCCGGCGCCGAAGCCTCAGCCCGCCGCGACACTCCCAGCGAGCCTGATGCTCGCCAGCGCCCCCGGCGACGCCAAGCCGGTGGAGGACGCCAAGCCCGCGGCCAAGGTCGGCGAGACGATCACCATCTCAGGTCGGATCGGTGGCATGTTGAAGCCCTTCGCCGAGGATCGCGCGGTCTTCACGCTCGTCGGGCCTGGCATCCCCTCGTGCGCCGATACACCAGGCGATACCTGCGCAACCCCCTGGGATTACTGCTGCGAGACCGGCGAGGACATCGCCGCTCACTCCGCGACGATCAACGTCGTGGGTGACGACGGCAAGGTCATCAAAGCCACCCTCAAGGGTGTCGGCGGCATGAAGGAACTCAGCCAGATCACCGTCGTCGGCACGGTCCGCGCCATCGAGGGGACCTCGCTCGTGATCGACGCCCAGGGCATCTACGTCGCCACGAATTAGGGCTCGCTTCTCCATCGATGCCCCAGCCATGAGCAACAAGGACGCCCATCGCCGCACGCGAGACGATCATGCCCAGGAGACCGCGCAGGATTACGTGGAGGCCGTCGCCGAGTTCTCCGCGACGCGCGGGTGTTGCCGCGTGAAGGATTTAGCCTCGCGCTTCGGCGTGAGCCATGTCACGGTCACACGGATCGTCAGCCGTCTGGTGCGTGAGGGCCTGCTCACGACCGAGCCGCATCGCCCGGTGGAACTCACGCCCCGCGGGGCCTCGCTCGCCAAGCGTGCACGCGAGCGCCACGACGCTGTCTACGCCTTCCTCGTTGCGATCGGGGTCCCTGCGAAGGTGGCCGCCATCGATGCCGAGGGCATCGAGCACCACGCCAGCCCCAAGACCATCGCCCGATTCAGAGCCATCACGCGGGCGGCGATGCTCACCCCACGCCGGACATCCGGCAGATCTCGCGTTTCCAAGCCCTCCTGAGAGGTCCTGTAAGTGACTCGAGCCCAAGCCCATTCGGACCACGCCCACATCAGTAGCCGATGCTACATGTAGCCGTGCCTACACTTGTCCGACACGCCGTTCATCCCGAGAGACGCCCCATGACCCATTCATGCTCGAGAGCAACACGCCGCCCCTCCACGCTGTGGAACACGCCGCCATCTGTCGGCCTCGCTCGGCTGGTCTGGGCTCTCGTGTTCCCGTTGCTCTGCGCCACGCTGCTCGTCGCCTGCGACGCCCGTTCCAACTCGTCCAAAGCCGCGTCCTCTTCTTCGCCTGCCGAGCACCAGCTCCCCACGGTCGTCACCACTGTCGGCATGGTCACCGACATCGTCCGCGGCGTCGCCGGCGATCGCGCCCGGGTCGTCGGCCTCCTCGGGGAGGGCATCGACCCGCACCTCTACAAACCCACCAGAACCGATATCCAGGAACTCATGGGCGCCGACATCATCTTCTACAACGGCCTTCTCCTCGAGGGCAAGATGACCGATGTCCTCGTCCGCGCCGCGAGTGCCGGGAGGCCCGTCCATGCCGTCACCGAACTGCTCGACGAATCCGAACTGCTCGAGCCGCCCGCCTTCAAGGGCCATGTCGATCCCCACGTCTGGATGGACCCGCTCGCGTGGGCCAAGGCGGTCGAGGTTGTGCGAGATCGCCTGACCGAGCACGATCCCGAGGGCAAGATCGTCTTCGACGCCAACGCCGGGCGGATCATCGAGCAGATTCGTTCGCTCCATGACTACGCGACCACCACGATCGTCACGATCCCCCAGGAGCGGCGTGTGCTCATCACCGCCCACGACGCCTTCAACTACTTCGGTCGGCGATACGGTATCGAGGTCGTCGGCATCCAGGGCCTGTCCACCGAATCCGAGGCCGGCGTGCAGGATATCGAGAGATTGGTGAGCCTGATCGTCGCACGCCGCATTCCCGCGGTCTTCATCGAGTCCACCGTCTCCGAACGCAACGTCAACGCCCTCATCGCCGGCGCCAAGGCCCAGGGTCACGCCGTCCACATCGGCGGCACGCTTTACAGCGACGCCATGGGTCCCTCGGGCACCTACGAGGGCACGTACCTCGGCATGATCGATCACAACGTCACCACCATCGTCCGGGCACTCGGCGGCGAGGCCCCGATCGGCGGCTGGCAGGGCAAACTGAAAGAGGCCGCCGTGGGGGACTCGAAGTGACCAGTCGCGAGACGAATATCGCCTCCGAAGAATCGCGCGAGTCACGCACGACCGTTATGCCGGGCGTGGCTCCATCTCGTTCCATCCTCGACGCCCGCCCCGAGCACTCCGCGCAATCTCCCGTCGCGATCCACGCGATGACGATCGCGTATAACAAGAAGCCTGTCCTGTGGGACGTCGACTACGACGCCCCCGTCGGCGCCCTTGTCGCGATCGTCGGACCCAACGGCGCCGGCAAAAGCACGCTTATCAAGGGTTGCCTCGGCATCGTCCCGCGTGCCTCGGGCACCGTCGAGTTCTGGGGTGAACCTCTCGCCGATTCCCGCGCCCGCATCGGTTACGTCCCCCAGCGTGAATCCGTCGATTGGGACTTCCCCGTGTCGGCTCTCGACGTCGTCTGCATGGGCCGCTATCGCAAGATCGGCTGGTTCCGCCGCGTCTCGCGCCAGCACAAGGACGCCGCTCGACACGCCCTCGAGCGCGTCGGCATGGCCGACTTTGCCGATCGCCAGATCAGCCAACTCTCCGGCGGGCAGCAGCAGCGTGTCTTTCTCGCCCGCGCTCTTGCCCAGGAGGCCGATCTCTACTTCATGGACGAGCCGTTCGCCGGCGTCGATGCCGCCACCGAGCGCGCCATCATCGATGTCCTCCGCGAACTCCGGGCCCAGGGAAAGACCGTCATCTGCGTCCACCACGACCTCCAGAGCGTCCCGGAATACTTCGACCACGCGCTCCTCCTCAACATGCGCGTCGTGGCCGCGGGGCCTGTGGATCAGGTGTTCACACCGCGGAATCTCCATCGGACGTATGGCGGCCGCCTCACGCTCCTTGCCGACGCCGCCGAAGCCGTGGCGAAGGCGGGCGTGAACAGCATCGGGAGCAGTGGGGGCACGAGCCGGTGATACCCGCGTTGGTCATTTCTGCTCCTGCACTCGCGACCGACCAAGGCTCCCTCGCTCGCGTCACCACTTGGCCCACGCTCCACGAGGCCGTCAACGTCCTGTCCTTCCGCGCCGGGTACAACACCATGCTCGTCATCACCGGCACGATGCTCCTCGGGCTTGCCGCGAGTCTCGTCGGCGTCCTGGCGCTCATGCGCAAGCGATCCCTCATGGCCGACACGCTCAGCCACGCCTCACTTCCCGGGATCGCCCTCGCCTTCATCCTCGCCACACAACTCGGCCTCAACGCCAAAGGTCTTCCCCTGCTCCTCGCGGGGGCCACGTGCACAGGTGTCCTCGGCGTGCTCGCGGTCCAATGGCTCAAGACTCGAACGCGTCTGAAGGAAGACGCCTGCCTCGGCGCCATCCTCAGCACCTTCTTCGGGCTTGGAATCGTCCTCCTTAGCATCGTGCAGACCATGCGTGCCGGCAACGCCGCGGGCCTCCCCCGGTTCATCTATGGCCAGACCGCCGCCATGCTCCCCGCCGACGCGCTTCTCATGTCCGCGATTGCCGGCCTCTCCATCCTCGCGGTGCTCCTGCTCAGCAAGGAGTTCGCGGTCATCGCCTTCGACGACGAGTTCTCGCTCGTGCAGGGATGGCCCGTCTCGCGCCTCGATCTCGCGATGATGGCCCTCATCGTCCTCGTCACGGTCTCGGGCCTCCAGGCTGTCGGCCTCATCCTCGTCGTCGCGATGCTCATCATCCCCCCCGTCGCCGCGAGGTTCTGGACCGATCGGCTCTGGATGCTCTTTGTCCTCGCGGCCTGTTTCGGCACGCTCAGCGGCTATCTCGGATCTTCCATCTCGGCCCTCTTTCCGGGCAAGCCCGCCGGGAGTGTCATCGTCCTGACCTCGGGTGTGCTCTTTCTCGTCAGCATGGTCGCCGCGCCGCGACGTGGCATCGTCGCCGGGCTCGCACGGCGCGTCCGCCTCCGCCTCCGCTTTGAGATCGACCATGTCTGCGAGGCCGCCTACGAGCACTCGCTCGAGTCCGATCGCCCCGTGCTGACCCACGCGCTGCTCCAGAACATCGCCAGGACCCGAGGCCTCGACCCGCTCACCCGCGCCGCCGTCGCGATTGCACTTCGTGTCCGCGACTACGTCCGCTCCACACCCGCCGGGCTCGAGCCGACGCCCGTCGCCCTTTCGAGGGGCGCCCGCGTCTGGAGGAACCACCGCCTCTGGGAGCAGTACCTCATCACCCACGCCGACATCGCTCCGTCCCACGTTGACTGGTCCGTCGATCAGGTCGAGCACGTCCTCTCCGCGGACCTCATCCGCCAACTCGAAGACGCCCTCAGCCAGGACGGCATCGACCTCGGTGACACCGCGCGATCCACCGGAGCCGCCCCATGAGCGACTCTGTCTATCAGTTCATCACCCTCGATCTCTTCCCGCTCCTTGCGGCGACGCTGGCGTCGCTCGTCTGCGCGCTCCTGGGTAACTATCTCGTCCTCCGCCGACAGAGCATGATGGGCGATGCCATTTCCCACGCCGTCCTCCCGGGTTTGGTGGTCGCCTTCCTCATCACCCAGCAGCGGCTGCCAATCCCCATGTTCCTGGGCGCGGCGGTCGCCGGGTTGGTCACCGTCGTCCTCATCGAGCTTGTCCGCAAGCTCGGGCGTGTGGAGCCCGGGGCGGCGATGGGCGTCGTCTTCTCCGTCCTCTTCGCCTTCGGCGTTCTCCTGCTCTCGAGCGATCGCATGCGCAACGTCGATCTCGATGCCGACTGCGTCCTCCATGGCGTGCTCGAGGGCCTCACGCTGAACCTCCCACACGGCACGCCCCACACCTGGAGCGGCGTCTTCTCGACCGCCAACCTCGTCCACGTTCCGCGTCCCGTCGTCACGCTCCTCGTCGTGCTCCTGATCTCTTCCGCGTGCGTCGTGCTCCTCTTCAAGGAGTTCCGCCTCGCCGCCTTCGATCCCGCCCTTGCAACGGCACAGGGCTTTCGCGCCGGGGCGCTCCACTTGCTCCTGATGGCCCTCGTCGCCGCTGCCACTGTTGCGTCCTTCGAGGCCGTCGGCTCCATCCTCGTCATCGCGATGCTCATCTGTCCAGCAGCCGCGGGACGCCTGCTCACCGATCGCCTCAAGACCCAGATCTGGATCAGCCTTCTCCTCGCCCTTGCGTCCTCGGTGCTGGGCTACGCGGGCGCGATCTTCATCCCCGGCGCCATCGGCCACGAGTCCGTCAGCGTCGCCGGGTCTATCGCCGTGGCCAGCGGCCTCATCCTCGCCCTCGCCGCACTCTTCGCGCCCACGCATGGCGTCCTCGCCCGCACGCTCCGCCAGAAGCGACTCACGCGCGAGATCGCCATCGACGATCTTCTCGCGATGCTCTACCGGTCCAGAGAGATCGAGCCCGAATCCCCAAGGCTCGCCGCGATCGCTTCCGCCACAAGTCCCGGCGCCCTCACGGGCGCACGACAGGCCGATCTCATCACGATCGCCGACGAGCGTGTCACGCTCACGCCCTCGGGCCTCGACCGTGCCCGAGCCCTCGTCCGCACCCACCGCCTGTGGGAGTCCTACCTCGTCGACCAGGCCGGTCTCGCGCCCGATCACGTCCATGAGGTCGCCGAACAACTCGAGCACACGAACCTCACGCCCCCAGATGCCGAACACGACCCCCACGGGCGGCGTATTCCACTGGGAGGGAAGGAGTAAGGCTCTGCATACAAACAAAGACAAGACGTGTCCAATATATCCGTTCCCGCCGACTTATCGCCCCTCATCTCTGCAACCGCCCCCAACATCTACCGCATCCCTCGCTTGCATTCGACCGAAGACTCTGATAGTGTGTAGTCATCTACTCGTGGGTTCATCGGGCGTTTCTCAGCGCCTAGGGGTTCGGCCAGCGCATTCCGCCTCGCCGATTGACGTTCGGAGGTCATCATGAAGATGCGTCCATTGGCTTTGAAGCGTCACGGATTCACACTCATCGAGTTGCTCGTGGTCATCGCGATCATCGCGCTGCTTATCAGCCTCCTCCTCCCCGCGCTGAGCAAAGCCAAGATTGTCGCCAAGACGCTGAAAGAACAGGCCATCGCCCACGAAATGGTCGTCGCCTCTGCCGGCTACCAGTCCGACTCCAAGGACAAGATCCTTCCCGGCGGCTGCCACTGGGCCTGGAACCACGCACCAGCCAACCGATACAGCATCTTCCCTGGCGATCCGTGGAACGCGCGTCGCCGCCTCGAGGGCTCGATCACCAAGACGTGGACGCTCTACTACCTCGCGTGGAACACCTTCCCGATCGAGGCCATCCAGATCGACAAGGCCACGTTTGTCAACTTCAACTCGCGTCCGAACACCGGTTTCAACGCCGCGGGTGGATTCTGGCAGTACGGCTCGACCGAAGCCGCGGGCGCCTTCGCCTGGCATCCCTCGCTGGGCATGAACACAGTGTACTACGGCGGCAACTACTCCTTCGGCGCGTTCCGTGGGCAAAGTGCTCCTATTAACACTCCGCCTGATCTCTATTCTGGTTATGGTAACCCGACCCCCGCGGGCAACCCACGAGTCTCCGGTGGCCAGTTCTATATCCAGCGCGGCGCCGATGTCCGCTATCCCAGCACCATGCTCCAGTTCGCCTCCGCTCGCGGCGGTGACATCCAGTCGGGTGGCGCTTATTGGGGATATGGCCAGACGATCCCCAACTCCGGCGTGATCCGCCCTGGGTACTACACGGTTCTCTCTCCGGCCGCTTCTCCATATGCACGCGGCGGATTCAATGCCGGTTACACCCTCGCCAACGCTTGGAACCCCTCCAACAAGTTCAACCCCGCCGCCGTCGCCGGCACGTGGGGCATGATGGACATGCGGTACGATGGCAAGGCCGTCACCGCCATGGTCGATGGACACGTCGAGATGCAGTCACTCGAGCAGCTCCGCGATATGCGCAAGTGGTCCAACGTCGCCACCAGCGCCAACTGGACCTTCCCGACCTCGGCTGCCCAGATCAACTGGTAAGCCGTCGTCAACTCCCAACGCACTCATGAGCAGCCGGCCCGAACTCGGGCCGGTTGTTTTTTTATCGGGTGGCGAAGGACTCCCGATCTGCACGCCGCCGGCCCCGATCCGCGGGCCTGAGGCCATTCACACAATCTGGAAACCATCCGTAACCCGGTCGCAACCGCCTGCCTCCCGTCCCGGTACGCTTCTTCTGACGTGTCGGCTTGACGACTCGCCACCACCGGAGACGCCCGCATGTCCTCCCCCCGCCGCGCCCTCACGCTCCTCGAAGTCCTTGTCGCTCTCGCGGTTCTCATACTCATCCTCGCCACGGCCTTCCCCGCGCGTCGCTCCTCGCTCGCCGCCGTCAGCGCAGCACGAGAACTCGGCGCCGCCAAGGACCAACTCGTCGCTCTGCGGTCCTACGCCTCGGACAATCGAGATCGGATCATCCCGTCTGCGCCTCATTGGGTATGGACCCATCAACCTCTGAACCGCTATAGCCTCTTCCCACCCAATCCATGGAATCCATCCCAGCGACTGGGCGGGAACGAGACTAGGTTGTGGCCGATGCATTTGATCGGGAGGGGGTATCTCCAACCCCACGCCATCGTCCTTGATCGTACGACACGCGCTGTATTCGAATCGCGATCGCACCTCTCGTATCCGGCCGCGATCGGATTATTTACCTTCGAAAGCACCTCTCGCGGAGGTGCGTACGTCATGCACCCCTCGCTCGGCATGAACGCGGTCTACGTGGGTGGCGGCTATTGCTTTGGAGCGTTTCGGGGCCAAGGCCCGTCAATAACCAGTCCACCAGATCTCTATTCGGGATACGGGAATCCTACACCAGCCCCCAACCCGCGTGTCTCCGGTGGGCAGTTCTACGTCCAGTCATTTGCCGCCATCAAACGCCCGAGCCAACTCATCATCTACGCTTCCGCACGGGGTGGTGATGTCCTCCATGGTGGAGCGTATTGGGGCTATGGCCAGACCCTCCCGAACTGGGGAACCATCCGTCCGGGCTACTTCGCCGTCCTTCCACCGACCGTGTCACCCTACGGGCGTGGCGGCTACTCCCTGCATTACACCCTCGCCAACGCTTGGAACCCCTCCAACACTTTCAACCCCGCCGCCCTCCCAGGTACCTGGGGCATGATGGACATGCGCCACGAGAACCGTGCCGTCACCGTCACCGCCGATGGGCACGCCGAACTCCAGACCCTCGAGCAACTCCGTGACATGCGCAAGTGGGCCAACATGGCCAACCGGGCCGATTGGGCCTTTCCCACAAACGTCAGCCAGATCTCATGGTGAGCGGCTGAGTTCTGCGACGGTCGCCCTCGGTCACGCGCGTACCCTCCCCCGCATGACCGACTTCCTCGCCGAACTTGAGTGGCGGGGCCTGCTCCACCAGGCCTCCGACCCCGTCGCCATCCGCACCCACCTCGCCTCGGCGCAGCGCCGGGCCTACTGCGGCTTCGATCCCACCGCCGACTCGCTCACCATCGGCAATCTCGTCCCCATCCTCCTCCTCGCCCGCTTCCAACGCTGCGGGCACCAGCCAATCGTCTTGGCTGGTGGCGGCACCGGACTCATCGGCGACCCCAGCGGCAAGTCAGCCGAGAGACAACTCCTGACCCGCGAGCGCGTCGCCAGCAACGTCGCCTCCATCAAACGCATCTTCGAGCGCGCCATAGACTTCTCGCCCGCGTCGAAGAACGCCGCGATCCTCGTCGACAATGCCGACTGGCTTCTGAAACTGACCTACCTCGACGCCCTGCGTGACGTCGGCAAGCACTTCTCCGTCAACGCGATGATCCAGAAGGACTCGGTCCGTGATCGCCTCCACAACCGCGACCAGGGCATCAGTTACACCGAGTTCAGTTACATGATCCTCCAGGCCTACGACTTCCTCCATCTCCACAAATCACTCGGCGTCACGATCCAACTTGGCGGGAGCGACCAGTGGGGCAACATGACCGCCGGCACGGACCTCATCCGCAAGACCCACGCCGCCGAACACGCCGACCAGGTCGAGCGTGATCACGCCTTCGTCATCACCACGCCCCTTGTCACCAAGGCCGACGGCGGGAAGTTCGGCAAGACCGAGACCGGCGCCATCTGGCTCACCGCCGATCGCACGAGTCCCTTTGCCTTCTACCAGTTCTGGCTCAACACCGCCGACGCCGACATCCCCAAGTTCCTCCGCACGTTCACGTTCCTCTCGCGCACGGAGATCGAGTCGCTCGAGGCCTCGCACGCGCAGAACCCTGGCGAGCGGACCGCCCATCGCGCCCTCGCGCGGCACATGACGGAGATGCTCCACGGCAGCACCGAGGCCGACCACGCCGAGAGCGCCGCCAAAGCGCTCTTCTCGGGCGAGATCGCGGGCCTCTCCGAGAAGACCCTGCGTGAGGTGCTCGCCACGGTCCCCGCGAGCACGCACGCGCGTTCTCAACTCGAGAGTGGTGGAGGCGGCAGTGGGGGAGTCGCGCTCCTCGATCTGCTCGTCACGACCGCCCTCGCCAAGAGCAAGCGCGAGGCACGCGAGTTCCTCCAGGCCGGCTCCGTCACGATCAATGGCCGAAAGGTTGAGCCAGACACGATGCTCTCGACCAAAGACCTCCTCCACGGGAGCATGATCGCGCTCCGCCGTGGCAAGAAGCAGTGGCATCTCACGACCTGGGAGTGATCGCGAGTACGAGCCTCGGTTGTGCAGGATGCACGCGCGCACGACGCGGCGAGCAGATTCTAGCGCGCCCGGCAAGGGCTCCGTCCGAGATGTGCGAATCTCACAAAGTCTCACGAAAAACAGGCGTGTTTTCGCCACCGACCGCTCACAAACCGCCCCACGCGCTGGACCGACTCCAGGATCCCACCAATCCTTGGGACTGGCGCGGAAGGACCCGCGCCAACGCTTCGACTGTCCACCGAGGAACCTTCGTGTCGCAGTTCCACGATCCAACCCGCCCCAACGCCTTCACGCCCCGGCCTTTGCCGGTCCCCAAGCCACTTCCCGCAAACCCGCGCCGTGTGCGTGGGGGCGTCAAACTCTCGCAGAGCGAGGGCGTGGGCGATCCCGCCGCCGGCTGGGCTTCACAGCGATGGTCTCGTCTGATCGAAGGCGTCGCCGATGGTGCCGCGCTCCGCGAGGGGCTGGAGTACGCCAAACTCGGACAGACCAAGCGTCTCACGATCGAGCCGGGCCGACTCGATGCGGTTGTGCAGGGGCGTGCGCCGCGCGCGTACGTCACGCGTATTGCCATACCCACGCTCGACGCCGAACAATGGACCAAGGCCATCGGCGCGCTCGCCGAGAGCGCCATGTTCGCCGCGAAGATTCTCGCCGGCGAGGTCCCGCCCAGCATCGAGGATCTCTTCATCCCACTCGGCTTCCGACTCCTTCCCGCGTCCGCGACAGACCTCGGCGTGACGTGCACGTGCACGATCGCCGGGCCTCCTGGTGGTCCCCCCTCGCCGCCGCCGGGTGGGTTGTGGTGCAAGCACGCCTGCTGCGTCGCGCACCTGTTTGCCGCGCGACTCTCGACGGATCCATTCCTCGCGTTCCTTCTCCGCGGGCTGGAGCGCGAGGACCTCACCGATCGATTGCTCCATCGTCGAGCCGCATCGCAGGCCGGGCACGGCACCGTTCCGGTGTACGTCCAGCGCGTCGCCGGCGCCTCGGAGATGCCCCCGGCGGCCTTTGATCAGAATCTCGACCACTTCTGGGAGTCTCCCCAGCCGCTCGACACGATCGAGATTGCGATCGAGCCGCCCCCCGTCAGCCACCCGCTCCTCCGCCGCCTCGGCCCCAGCCCCTTTCAGAACGCGGCCTTTCCGCTCGTTGGGCTTCTCGCGAGTTGCTACGAGCGGATCAGCGAGGACGCCCTTGCCGTGCCGACGCCCGAAGAGTCGGTCCCAACCCAGACAGACGACGATCCCGAGACCAGTGACGACCTGTCTTCCCCCCAAAAACGCACCGATTGACTCAGCGGGCTGACCACCTACACTCTCCCCGCTTGGAGCCGACCGTGACGGACGCGAGAGCGATCTCGCCGAGGCACGGCAGGGGCGAACCATCGCGGCGATGGGTCGTCCAGCTCCGCTCAACCGCTCAATCCGATTCATTCGGGTGGGGCTGCGAGCACCAGGCCGCGGCGAATCGCCCCAGCCCATCATGTGACCCTCAAGTCACATCCATGGACGCTCCGGGTGCGTGAGACCGCGTTCGACGGTCCCTCACGCACCGCTCTCCGCACCCGCGGCGGGCCCAACGCCAGGAGTCGTTCCGAGTTCGGCGCCATCCATCACTGGTCGATGGTGTAATCGGCAGCACAGCAGATTTTGGTTCTGTTAGTCCTGGTTCGAGTCCAGGTCGACCAGTTTTCTGCCGTGACCCAAACCGGCGCCACCCAACTCGGGGCCGAGCATGAATCGCTCTCTCCACGCCATCATCCTCGCCGCGGGCAAGGGCACTCGGATGAAATCCGACCTGCCCAAGGTCGTGCATCCGGTGGGTGGTCGGCCGATGGTGTGTGCGGTGGTCGATGCGTGCCATGCGGCTGGTTGCGCGCGCATCGTCGCGATCGTGGGGTACAAGCAGGAAACCGTTTGCGAGGCGCTCGCGTCGTATGGCCCTCGTGTGGAGTATGCCATCCAGGAGGAGCAACTCGGGACGGGGCACGCGGTCCAGATGGCCTCGCCGATGCTTGGCGGCGATCGGGCGTCGGATTGTCTCGTCCTGTGTGGCGATGGGCCGCTGATCCGATCCACGACTCTTGAGAAGGTCCTGGACCGGCACCGTTCGACCCATGCCTCGGCCACGCTCGCGACGGCGGTGATCGAGGATCCCACGGGGTATGGGCGCATCGTGCGTGACACACATGGCCGCTTCGAGTCGATCGTGGAGCAGAAGAACGCCACACCCGAGCAACTCAAGGTCCGCGAGATCAACCCGAGTTACTACTGCTTCCACACGGGCGACCTCTTCGACAGCCTGAGGAAGTTGAATCGGAACGCGCTCACGGGTGAGTACTACCTCACGGACGTTCCGGCGCTTTTGCTCGCGTCGGGCAAGCGAGTCGAGGTCATCGAGGCCGTCCCGCCCGAGGATGTGCTCTCGATCAACACGCTGGACGATCTGGCGGTGGTCGATCGGCTGTTTCGCGCCCGCACGGGCACAACAGGAGGCACGCCATGAGCGGGAACTCTCGGGAGATGAAGATCTTCGCCGGGCGCTCCAGCCATGCGCTCGCCACACGTGTGTGCAATCTCATGGGCGTGGCGATGGGTGCCGCACGCGTCGTGTCGTTTCCCGATGGCGAGTTGATCGTGAAACTCGACGAGGACGTGCGCGGACGAGACTGCTACGTGATCCTCTCGACGTGCGAGCCGGTGAACGACACGCTGATGGAACTGCTTATCTTCATCGACTGCCTCCGTCGCGCCAGCGCCGATCGGGTCTCGGTGGTGATCCCGTATTTCGGCTACGCGCGTCAGGACCGCAAGGACGAGGGACGGGTGCCGATCACGGCGAAACTCGTCGCCAACCTCATCACGGCGGCCGGCGCGTCGCGTGTGCTCGCGATCGATCTCCACGCCGCCCAGATCCAGGGGTTCTTCGACATTCCCGTGGACCACCTCTCGGCGACGCCCGTCTTCGTCGATTACTTCCTGCAGAAGCGATCGGAGTTGGGCGATCTGTGCCTGGTCAGCCCGGACGTGGGCAACGTCAAGGTCGCCGAGAGCATGGCGAACCTTCTCTCGGGCGATCTTGCGATCATCAACAAGCGGCGCCTCTCGGGTTCGACGGTCACGACGGGGAACCTCATCGGCAGCGTCGAGGGGAAGACCGTACTGATGTTCGACGACATGATCTCGACCGCGGGGACGGTGGTCGAGGCGGCGAAACTGGTGATGGACCGCGGGGCGCGTCAGGTGATTGCCGCCGCCACGCATCCGGTGCTCGTGGGCCCGGCCGTCGATCGGCTGAAGAACGGACCGATCAGCAGGGTGGTCGTGTGCAACACGATCCCGCTGACGCCGGAGCGCCACGAGTTGGGTGAGAAACTGGTCGAGCTGTGCGTGGGATCGCTGTTGGCGCAGGCGATCTACCGCATCCACAACAACGAGTCCGTCAGCGCCCTGTTCACAAAGACCGCGGGGGTCAAGCGATAGAGATCGCCGTCCTCCCGAAGACACGCACATAGATCACAGATACTTGAGATTGAAAGGAAGAAGTCATGCACGAGAAGTCTCCATTGTTGGCCGCGAAGAAGCGTGAGCACCTGGGCTCGCGATACTCGCAGCGCATCCGCAAGCAGGGTGGTCTCCCCGCGGTGCTCTACGGGCACGGCGAGGCGCCGGTCGCCATCACCCTCGACGCGCGCGACGCGATCTCGCACATCACCAAGGGCGAGAAGGTCTTCCGCCTCGACTTCCCCGGGACCAAGAGCAAGGACGAGGGCCAGGTTGTCCTGGTGAAGGACATCCAGTTCGATTATCTCGGCACGAACATCATCCACGCGGACCTGGCGCGCGTCGATCTGAACGAGCGTGTCCACACGCGCGTGCCGCTGCGTCTGGTGGGCGAGGCGATCGGCCTGAAGCAGGCCGGTGCAATCATGATGCACCCCACGAGCGAGCTCGAGATTGAGTGCCTCGTGCTCGAACTCCCCGACTCGATCGAGGTGACGATCACCAGCCTCGACGTCGGGCACGCGATCACCGCGGCGGACGTGAAACTCCCTTCGGCCTCGATGAAACTGCTGACCGATTCGCACGCGATCGTGGCGCAGATCGTGATCCAGGTCGAGGCCCCGACCGCTGCCGAAGCCACCGCCGCCGACGCCACCGCGGCCGGCCCAGAGGTGATCACGGCCAAGAAGCCCGAGGAGGGCGCCGCCGCCGCGGGCAAGGACGCGAAGCCCGCCGGCGACAAGAAGAAGTAATTTCACACGCACCCCACACCCATTCGCACGCACCACGCACGCGATCAAGTCTTTGGAATGAAGGTTCTCGTTGGACTCGGCAATCCCGAAGGGCAGCACGCCAAGACCCGGCACAACACCGGATTCATGGTCATCGATCGGCTGCTCGCTCGCTACGCCATCCACACGCCCCTCAAGGCCCGCTTCAACGCCGCCACCGTCGAGATCGAGATTCCAAGGCCCGACCGCACCACAGAACGCTGCCTGCTTATGAAGCCGACCACCTACATGAACCGATCCGGACTCGCCGTGGGCGAGGCGGTGCGCTTCTACAAAGTCGCGCCCGCGGATCTGCTCGTCATCTCCGACGAGTTGTATCTTCCGGTCGGGACGGTTCGCCTTCGCCAGAGCGGGAGCCCCGGCGGGCACAACGGGCTTGCGGACATCTCGCGCGTGCTCGGCACGCACGATTACCCGCGGCTTCGCGTGGGTGTGGGACTCAAGCCCAAGGGAGGGAAACCGGCCCAGATGGACCAGGCCGATTTCGTGCTCTCGAGGTTTATGGACGAGGAGCAGACGGATCTCTCGGCGTCGCTCGATCGGGCGGCCGAGGCGTGCGTGCTCTTCGCGACTCGCGGCATCGACGCCGCGATGAACGTGGTCAACGCCGACCCTAAAGCGTCGGACACGAAGCCCTCGGAACCGAGATCACCCGGCATCAAGGCTGCGGAATCACGTCCGACGGATTCCAAGCCGCCGCCGATCCCGCCCACGTGAGGAACCCCGTGAGAATCCAATCACGTTTCACCCGTATCACAAAGCAAAGTACACCACGCGACACACGCACAGAGAAGGAAGGACCGAACCATGGCACAACCCGCCACCCAGATCGTGAACGAGAAGCAGACATACACCTATGAGGCGATGTTCCTGATCAGCCAGGCTGTGGCGTCTGATCTCAACTCCGTCGTCGAGCACATCAACGAGATCCTGCACCGCGGGCACGCGACGCTCCTGGCGATGCGGAAGTGGGACGAGCGTCGCCTCGCCTATGAGATCAAGGGGCAGAAGCGCGGGCTCTACATTCTCGCGTACTTCACGACCGTCGGCGAGAACATTGCCCACATCGAGCGTGACTGCAACCTTTCGGAGAAGATCCTCCGCGCGATGATCCTTCGCTGCGACCACATGACCAAGGACCAGATCGAGGCCGCCGACGACCGCAAGGGTCTCGAGGTTGAGGCGCGTCTGCGTTCGGAGCGTGCGGCCAGCCCCGCCGCGACCGCCGCCGTCGTCACCGAAGCGAGCAGCGACGAGAACGAGGATTCCTCGAACTAAGTTCGCGACTCGAAACAGACCAAAGCGCGGCCCGGACCTCTCCGGGCCGCGTTTTTATTTGACATCACGCGATCCGCGGGTCGACCCAGCGATAGAGCACATCGACGGCGAGGTTCAGCACGATCAGGAGCGTGGAGAAGACCAGCACGACGCCGATGAGGAGGAAGACGTCCTTGTTCTGGACGGCGTTGACGAAATGCTGGCCCATGCCGGGGATCGAGAAGACGCGTTCGACGACGAACGATCCGGTCATAGCGAGGGCGCACGCTGGGCCGAGGTAACTCAGGACCGGGAGGAAGGCGTTTTTCAGGGCGTGTCGCATGACGACGCGCCACTCGCGGACGCCCTTGGCGCGGGCCGTGCGGATGTAGTCCTCACCCATCGCGTCGATCATGCCGAGCCGGGCGAGGCGGGCGATGTACCCGGCATAGGGCAACGAGAGCGTGACGGAAGGGAGCACGAGATCGCGGAACGAGCCCCACTCGGCAACGGGCAGGAGCCTGAGCCACACGGCAAAGACGAGCAGGAGCGCCGAGCCTGTCACGAAACTCGGGAGGCTGACGCCCAAGAGCGCCAGGGCGAGTGTCCCCGTGTCGGCGAGGGACTTGGGCTTGATCGCGCCAATGACGCCCGCAGCCGTCCCCAGGAGGAGCGCGATGAGGATGGCCGCGGCGCCGATGGTGACGCTGACGGGCAGCGAGGCGGCGATGATGGAACCGACTCGCTGGTCCTTGTACGAAAGGCTGGGTCCGAAGTCGAAGATATCGCGTTCGGTGTGGGTCGTGGTGGGAGACTTTGGAGTATCGAGACGTGATCGTGCCCACGCCACGCCGGTGATGTTCGCGAGGTACGACGTGTAGAAGCGCGGGAACGAGTCGAGGTTGTACTGGGCCTTCATTGCCTCGACGACCTCGGGGCTAGGTCGGCGTCCCTCGGGCTTGTCGAGCGGATTGCCCGGGATCGCCCACGCGAGGGCCAGCACGATGGTGTAGACCGCGAGGAGCAGGACGGGGAGGAGGAGCAGTCGTCGAACGATGAGCGCGAGCATGACCAAAGAGCGTAGTTCGCGCTCGGGCTGGCGATATCGACTCGAGGGAGAATCGGTTATGAGGTCAGGAGAGTGGCGACTTCTCGATACCGATCCATCGTGCCCTGGACAACATGCGCGGGGAGCGACGGGCCTGGTGGAGACTTGTGCCAGTTTCCCATCGCCACGAGCGATTCGAGATACTCACGCAGGAACTGCTTGTCGTAGCTCGCCTGGGCGTGGCCGGGCTCATAGCGCTCCGCGGGCCAGAAGCGTGAACTGTCGGGAGTCAGAGCCTCGTCGATGAGGATGGGCGTGTCGCCCTCCTTGCCGCTCGCGTCGATGGGGAAACCGAACTCGAACTTGGTGTCGGCGATCATGACACCCCGCGCGATCGCGTGCTCGGCAGCCTTGGTGTAGATCGCGAGCGAGGTGTCGCGGAGAGATCGCATGAGATCGCCGCCGACGAGGTCTGCCGCATGCTCGAAGGTGATGTTCTCGTCGTGCCTGCCGAGTTCTTCCTTCGTGGCCGGGGTGAAGATCGGGTGGGGGAGTCGGTCGCACTGGCGCAGGCCTTTGGGGAGGGCGATGCCGCAGACGCTGCCGGTCTGCTGATATTCGCGCCAGCCGGAGCCTTCGAGGTAGCCTCGAACGACGCACTCGATCGGGATGACATAGGCGTGGCGGGCAATGGTGATGCGGCCGACGAGTGATTCACGAGGTGTGCGCGTCCCGGTATCGGTGCCGAGATGAAATGCGTATTCAGGAACCGCTGCGACGTTGGTCGAGAGGAGATGGGTCTTGCAGAGGCCGAGCGTTTCTATGAACTTGAACCAGAACGTGGAGATGGATGTGAGCGTCGCGCCCTTGCCGGGGATGGGCGTGGGCATCACGACGTCGAAGGCGGAGATGCGGTCGGTGGCAACGATGAGGAGTCTGGGCGTTCCGTCCTGATCGGGGTGGAGGTCGTACAGATCGCGGACCTTGCCCCTTCGAAGTCCGGGGAGATTCAGCCCGGATTTGAGGAGCGGCCCGTTGTCGGCGTCGGCGTGATTCGGCATGAAGCAGAAGCGTAGGTTCGTGCCGAATCCGAGTGCTGGCGCTACCCTGCCATCCCCGGCCGTGATCGCTCTTCATCGAGCCGGGAGGCTGGAGCCGACACGGGATGATGACGTTTGTGGTGTTCGAGGCCGACGGAGTGGTGCCGGAGAACTTTCCGCCGCGCCACGCGTTCGTTCATGGGCCCGACGCGCTCCCGGTCCAGGCGGATCTGTCGATCGGCAACGGTGTAATTTTCTGCGCTTTCACGGCGCCGCACTCGACGGCCCTGGTCGTGCAGTTTGAGGTTGGGCCGGTGAGCGACGAACCAGACGCGACCGGTCTGGGGCTGCTCACGCTCCCGACGTGCCTTCTCCCCTCACGGGGGAAGGACAACCCCTACCTGCTCTCGATGGAGTTGGCGCGGCACCAGATCATGCTGGTCCTCAACAAGATGGAGGACTGGCAACTCACGGAGTTGTCCGCCGACGAGCCGGTGATGCGGCAGTTCGAGCGAGCGCGGTCGCAGTTCACCAAGGCGCTCTCGGCCCAGCGTGAAGAATCGTCGAACGGGCAGCCCTCCATCGGTGGTTACAGCCCAGACGCCGATCGCCTCGCAGCCCGGACGATCGCCCTGGCCGTGGACGCGGGCGAGCAACTCGCGGTGATCGAGGCGACGCGAAACCTCCGCCTTCGGGGCGATGGATCCGCTCATGCTGAGGCCTCGGAGCACTACACGAGGATCACGCGCGAAAAACTTCCCCCACAGACGGCCGTCGTGGTACCCGGTTCCGTGCGGGCCGTGCTCCCCGGGACGGCGATGATCGGTTGCGCGATCAGCCCCGCGACGTGGTCCGAGGCGTTGCAGCGAGTGGCGCACGCGACGTGCGACTTCATCTCCATGCCGATGCGCTGGCGGGATCTCGAGCCGCGGGAGGGGAAATACAACTTCGCGCCGACGGATCGCTGGATCGAGTGGGCGGTGCGCACGGCAAAGATCCCGGTCTTTGCCGGACCGCTGCTCGATTTTCGCCAGGCCTGCGTGCCGGATTGGCTGTACATCTGGGAGAACGACTACGAGACGCTCCGCGACCTTGTCGTGGAGCACGTGCAAGCGGTGGTGACGCGCTACCGGCGGACCGTGCAGCGATGGACGGTCTGCTCCGGGCTGAATGTCAACACGAATATCAAGGTCTCGTTCGACCAGATCGTGGATCTCACGAGGTTGTGCGTGCAGATCGTGAAGAAGTTGCAGCCGACGGCGAAGGTGCAGGTGGAGATCACCCAGCCCTGGGGCGAGTACCACGCGTGGAACAAGCGATCGTTGCCGCCGGTGTTGTACGCGGACGCGATCGTGCAGACCGGGCTCCCGATTGATGCGATCTCGCTGCGTGTATCGATGGGGCACGCCGAGCCGGGGCTGACGACGCGCGACATGCTCTCGTATTCGACGATCCTCGATCGGTTCGCGGCGTTCGAGAGGCCGATCGCGGTTGTTCTTGGCGCACCCAGTTCGCCGATCCCCGCGTCGGCGTATGTCCCGCGAGCCGGAGCGCCCTCAGAGGATCCACACGAGCCCGGGCGCTGGCGCGGCAGTTGGACCGAAGCGCGACAGGCATCTTGGCTATCGCACGCGATGAGCATCGCCGCGTCGAAGCCGTACGTGCACAACGTCTGCTGGCATGAACTCGCAGATGGCATTGGTGGTGCCTCGGCTGCGCCCGAGATGCCGTTTGGCGGACTCGTCGGCTCCAACGGGCAACTCAAAGCCTCGGCCACACGGTTGGGACTGGTGCGTGACGCCGTCCGCAAGGGCGTGATGCCCGTGCTGGGAGAGTGACTCGTGAGGCCGAGTCGTTGGTCATGGGAATATCCAAGTTGTGTTTATTATCTGTTTGGATCGGGCGTGCCGGAGTCGTATTTAGTACACTACCAACATGGGTGGCGAGACAAAGCTTGTAACCGCCGGCATGGTGACCGGTCCGGTCAAGTGGGCCGGCGTGGGTGCGCTCGTGACGTTGGCGATCGGGGCCACGGTGATGGCGTTCCTTTCGCGAACGCCCGATACGATCACGCCTCACACACCCGATCCGTCCGATGTGTCTACGACGATCCTCATCGCCTCATCGACACCTGTCGCTCGGGCGGCTACGCCAGTGACACCCGATTCGCCGGAAGTTGTGGCGCCACCGGTCGCGATCACTCCCGCGGCGGGCATTGTGTCGAATGAGCCGTTGGGTCCGCCATTCCCGGTGCTCCCGCTGACAACGAATCCCGGCCAAGGTCCTGTGACCCCGGCCGTGCAACCCGCGGGCGACTCGCCACGCGAACCACCACCAGCCGCCACGGTGCCACCGCCCGTCGCGCCATTCCAGATACCGACCACGCCTCCGACGCCCAAGGTCACACCAACCAATCCGTCGGCTCCGTCGTCGATCGCGCGCCTCATCAACATCAACACCGCGTCGCAGTCGGAGTTGGAGTTGCTCCCGAGCATCGGACCCGCGCTCGCCGGGCGGATCATCGAGTATCGAGAGGAGCACGGACTGTTCCGACGGCCCGAGGAACTCGATCGCGTGAAGGGGATCGGGCCACGCACCTTGGAAAAACTCCTCCCGCTCATCACCACGGGCGAGTGATGCCGCTCGCATCAGTCCTGCACCACCGTCGTCCGCGTGTCGAACGTCAGGCGTCTGGCGTGCGGTAGCCATCGAGGGCTTGGGGAGTCGATCGCGTCCTAGCATCGCCCGATGATTGTGCCGGCGTCGCTCGGGCCCTTTCGGTTGGGCTGGGGTATGCGCCTGCGCGCTCATCGTGGAGTTTCGAGGCCAACTCGACCGCATGAACGAGCCGGTGGACATCCTGGCTTCCGACACGCACGTAGCGGCGCTCTGCGACGCGGTGGCGTCGGGGCGGCGCGTCGTGGCGACCGGGGCCGTGGGCTCGATGCCCTCGCTGCTCGCGGGGGCGATGCTGCGTCGGCTGGATCGGTCCATCGTGCTCATGGTGGCCCACCTTGATGATGCCGACGAGGCTCTGGACGAACTCGAATCCGCGGGCGTCGCCGCGGTGCGACTCCCGGCTCTCGAGACACTCCCGGGCGATGGAGGGGACGATGCCGGTGCGATCGAGCAACTCATAGAGCGCATCTCGGTTGTCCGCGAGACGATCGCGGCCCAACGTCCCATGGTGCACGTCTGCTCGATCCAGTCGTGCATGCAACTCGTGCCAAAGGTCGAGCGTCTGGACACGATGATCCGCACGCTTCGCAAGGGCGAGGATCACCGGCGTGAGGCGCTCATCGACTGGCTCGCGGCGGCGGGATACTCACGCGTCGAGGCCGTCGAGGAGCCGGGCGAGTTTGCGCTTCGTGGCGGACTGCTCGATATCTTCCCGCCGGGGGGCGCGAACGCCGGCGATGCCTCGATCTCGTCCGGTGCCCCCGTTCGCCTCGACTTCTTCGGGGACACGCTCGAGCGGATCACCGAGATCGATCTCGATACCCAGGGGAGTGATCGAGAAGTGGGGGGCGTGACGCTGGTCGTCGCCGACCCGATGAAGGCCAGGCCCGACGACTCGGGCGTGTCGTACCTGTCGCTCGTGCCCGAGAACGCGGTTGTGGTGCTCGTCGAGACGATGGAGGTCGTCGAGCAGGGACGCGGCTACTTCGAGCGCGTCACGAGCGGGCATGGGATCGTCGGTCCGCCGAGCGTCCTGAAACTCCTCGAGACACGATTCCACGCGATGGTCGAGTTGAACCAGTTCTCGGCCGGCGGCGTGAGCGCGGACCACCGGATGCAACTCCCTGTCTCGGCCTGCCCCGCGTTCTCGCAGGACGTGAAGGAGGCAATGCGGGAACTGGTCTTCCTCGCGGGCGAGAACCGCGGCTCGGGCGGCGTGTCGCACGGGCGGCGTGTGGTCGTCTGCTGCCAGAACGCGGGCGAACGATCGAGATTGGCCGAACTCCTCGAAGAGTCCAAGGAGGGCATCGATCCGGCGCTTGCGACGCGAGTCTCGTCGATCGAGCGTTATCTCCATCGGGGCGTGGTCTGGGATGCGTCGATCGATGGCGAGGTCGGGCATGTCTTTGTGCCGTACCACGAGGTGCTCAATCGATTCACGGTTCGCCGCCGCACGGGCCGCCTGCGCGCCGCCCGGGCGATGGACACGTTCCTCGACCTCCAGGTCGGTGATCACGTCGTCCACGTCGATCATGGCATCGCGAAGTTCACGGGTCTGTCGCTCCTCACGCCACGCGAGATGCCCGGGAGGAAGTCGGGGAGTGTGGACCAGGAGGAGTATCTGACGCTCGAGTTCGCGGGGCGCAGCAAACTGCATGTCCCGGCATCGCAGATCGAGAAGGTGCAGAAATACGTCGGCGGGTTCAGCGGCTCGCCGCCGCTCTCGACGTTGGGCGGCGTGAAGTGGAAGCACCAGAAAGAGCGTGCCGCCGAGAGCGTGCGGGACCTGGCGGCGGAACTCCTGCGTGTGCGTGCGGCCCGCGAGCACATGCCCGGGTTGGCGTTCCCCGGAGACACCAACTGGCAGCGTGAGTTCGAGGCCGAGTTCCCCTACACCGAGACCGACGACCAACTCGCGGCCCTCGCCGAGATCAAGCGCGACATGCAGGCGGCTCGTCCCATGGATCGCCTTATCTGCGGCGACGTCGGCTTCGGCAAAACCGAACTCGCGATCTGTGCGGCGTTCAAGGCGTGCGAGTTCGGGAAGCAGGTCGCGGTGCTCGTGCCGACGACGGTGCTCGCCGAGCAGCACGAGCGGACGTTTCGTTCTCGCTACGCGGGGTATCCGTTCCGCATCGAGAGCCTCTCGCGATTCAAGTCCAACAAGGAGGCGAACGACATTCTCGCCGCCCTTCGCAAGGGGCATGTGGACGTCATCATCGGCACGCACCGCCTGCTGTCGGGCGATGTCCGCTTCAACGATCTCGGGCTTGTCGTCGTGGACGAGGAGCAGCGGTTCGGCGTCGAACACAAGGAGGCGCTCCTGAAACTCCGTCTCACGGTCGATGTGATCACACTCTCGGCGACGCCGATCCCGCGCACGCTGCACATGTCGATGCTGGGCATCCGGGACATCTCGAGCCTCACGACGCCGCCGCTCGATCGACGGGCAATCGTGACGGAGGTGATCCCCTACAACGAGCGACGCATCGAGCAGGCGATCGCGCGGGAACTCTCGCGTGAAGGTCAGGTGTACTTTGTGCACAATCGCGTCCACAACATCAAGAGCATCGCCGACGACGTCCGACGCCTGGCTCCGGGAGCCCGCATCGTGATCGGGCACGGGCAGATGTCGCCCCACGAGCTCGAGGACGTGATGCTGAAGTTCATGCGCCGCGAGGCCGACATCCTGGTGAGCACGACGATCATCGAGTCGGGGATCGACATCGCCTCGGCCAACACCATGATCATCAACGACGCGGACCGCTTCGGTCTTGCCGATCTCCACCAGTTGCGAGGGCGCGTCGGACGCAGCAAGCACCGGGCGTACTGCTACATGCTCACGAGTCCGGATCGTCCCTTGCGCGAGGTCGCGAAGAAACGGCTCAAGGCGATCGAGCAGTACTCGATGCTCGGCGCCGGATTCAAGATCGCCATGCGAGACCTCGAGATCCGTGGCGCGGGAAACATCCTCGGCGCGGAGCAATCCGGTCACATCGCGGCCGTGGGCTATGAGATGTTCTGCCAGTTGCTCGAGCGTGCGGTCCATGACCTGCGAGCCGAACGCCCGCCCAGGACGACGGCGAGCGTGAGCATCGAGATCGGTGTCTCGGGGACGATTCCCAGGGGGTACATCCCCTCGGAGCAGCGCCGCCTGGAGGCCTACCGCCGCCTCGCCGCCGCGACGACGCAGGAGCAACTCGATGCCGTCCGCACCGACATGGTCCAGGCGTATGGGGAGCCTCCCAAGCCCACGCAGCGTCTGCTCGATCTCGCCGAGATCCGCATCGCCGCGATGGAGCTCGACATCAAAACGATCACTATTCGCGGAAAGGATGTCGTGTTCGTCACATCGGCGATGGACGAACTCTCGCGTCGCCTCAGCAGAACCCAGACGGCAAAGCAGGCCAGCGATCGACGACGTCCCGCATCGTCGATCACTCCCGAGACGCAGACCCCCACCGTGCGAGTGCTCCCGGTGGTTGGTCAGGAGGGCGTCTTTGAGGTGTACTTTCGCCCACCGCCCAACTACCTCGAGCCCGAGACGCTGGTCCGTGTGCTCCGCCATCGCCTGCATGGCGACGAGAGCTCGGGTTTCTCCGATGCCCCCGCGTCTTCCGTATCGAGGCCCGCGAACCCCCGCGTATAGTCACGATTCACAGGAGTATCCGGCCTCGGCACGCCGATGTATGACGGATCGGAGCACAGAATGGACGCGACACGATTCGATGCTGGCGAGGGCTCCAATCTCGGCGCGGGAGGGCTGGGGGGAGTCGAGGGAGAGACGATCTTCGAGGCGAGTCTCCGCCAGTTGAAACGCCGCCTGATCCGTGAGGCCACTATGGCGACGGGCATGCTCGAGGCCGCCCTCCGCGCCCTCTGGCCCCTCGACGCCGATGCCGCGCGGGCCGTGCGACGTGACGACGACGCGATCGACATGGAAGAAGTGGCGATCGAGACGGCGTGCTATGAGTTGTTGGCGTTGCACCATCCGTTCGCCCGCGATTTTCGCGTCGTGACGTTCATCCTCAAGGTGAACTCGGACATCGAGCGCATGGCCGACCACGCGACGTCGATCGCCAAGGTCGTGATCCGCATCTCAAAGCTCCACCCCGACGCCGCCCCCCCGAAGTGGCCCACGGCCCTTGTGGAACTCGCGCAACGTGTCCCGGCGGCATGCCACGAGCTCCTTCGCAGCGTACTGAACGAGGATGTCGAGGGCGCGCGCCAGATCGTTGTGGGCGACGAGGTGATCGACGACCTGGAACGCCAACTCTTCGAGGAGGTCGTGCAACTCACGCGAGCCGAGCGACCCTCCGACGAGGGACTCTCGGTCGCCATGCTTCTTTATCGAATCGGTCGCGAACTCGAACGCATCGGCGATCTCATGAAGAACATCGCCGAGGACGTGATCTATCTCTCCACGGGCACGATCGTGCGCCACGAGAAGCGACGTTTGAAGCAGTCGTAAAGGCCAACGTCGCCACCACGATTCGCCGTCGTGCTCGCGCTATCGCCCAGGGTTCCCGCCCGCGGGAACAAGGAACCTGAGCGCCTCGCCAAACCGATCCGCCCAGGCACGCTCGGTGTGGGTCGCCTCGGGGACGATGAGAACACGGACCTCCGCGTCTCGACTCGACTTCTCGATCGATCCCGCGAACGCGCGGATCGCCTCGACGAACTCCTCATTCTTCTGGGCTCGATCAGGCGCGGCGTCGAACTCATTCCCGCCGCCGCCCAGAAAGACCTTGTCCGGCCAGCGTCGGACCGAGCCGACATACGACGACCACGACTGCGGCGCGAAGGCCGAGATCGGCAGGCTCTCGGCCAGCACCCAGCGGAAGGTCTCGGGGTGTGTTGTGGCCGCATAGAGCGAGATGAGCGCGCCCATCGACGAGCCGCCCACGCCCACGCGCGATGGATCCACGCGGAACGCCCGCTCCACGCGCGGGACCACCTCGCGACAGAGCCATGCCACGTGCTCCTCGCCCATCGGCACCACGCCGGGCACGGCCTCGAAGGGTGAATACTCGCTCATCCGCGTCGCGCCCGAGTGGGGCACGCCCACGATGATCACCGGCTCGATCGCGTGATCGCTCACCAGTTTCGCCGCGGTCTCGTCCGCATGCCACTCGTCGGGAATGTTGGGGAGCTTCTCGAAGAGGTTCTGCCCGTCGTGCATGTAGAGCACGGGGTATCGCCGATCGCGATTGGCCGCATCGTCATATCCCGGCGGGAGCCAGACAAGAACATCTCTCGTGCCGCGCTCGGCATCGCCCATGCCGCCCTGCACCTGCAGGCGCTTGAGCGTCCCGCCGCCGGGCGTGATCGTTCGATAGGGATCGATCGCCTTCTTCGCGGCGAACTCGGGCTTCTCGTCGCTCCAGTGGTGGACCGTGAGTTCGATGGTCGGGCGCTCACCGGGATTGATCGTCGAGGTGAGAATCGGATCGAGCGTGCGATTGCCCGGAACGCTCATGTCGGCCTTCAACTCCTCGAGTTCCCACGAGCCACGCGTGAACTTGAACTCCATCTTCTCTACGCTCGGCTTGTCCATGATGAGCCGCCATCGCATGTCGGACTGCGCCTCGAGGCGATACGCCGGGTCCGCGGGGTTCCAGTTGTTGACATTCCCCGCGAGATAGATGGGGGAACTAGGAGAGGCCTTCCCCGACGCGTCACGCACGATGAGCACGAAGCCCGCCGCGAGTTTCTCGGGGCGAATGTGATCCGCCGGAGCGCCTGTCGTGGGAGGCGGCACGTGTGCCGGGGGTTGCGTCGTGGTCTCGATCTCGCGATCAAAGGGTATCGCCACCGCGCCCGCGTTCGCCCGATGTCCCGCGAGCAGTTCGCCGATGGCGTTCGCGCCGCCGGTCCCGCCCGCCCCCGCGCCCACAGGCGGCGCTTCCATCAGCGGCTTGGAGAGCGCGATCACCCACATCAGCGCCACGAACAGCACCAGCGGGGTCAGAAAGAACGCCGTCAGACCCATTTGCTTTCGGGTCATCGTCTGGCCTCCAACGCGACGAGATAATGAAGCGATCGACCTCGCGAGAGCGATTCGCACACGCACGCGGCGCGGCTCACGCCTTCGAGAAACGCTCCTGAACCTTGGCCCAGTTGACCACGTTCCACCACGCCGTCACGTAGTCAGGCCGGCGGTTCTGATACTTCAGGTAGTACGCGTGCTCCCAGACATCCAACCCCAGGAGTGGGGTCCCGCCGCACCCGGCGATCGCCTTGCCCATCAGCGGCGAGTCCTGGTTCGCCGTCGAGCAGATGCTCACGCTCCCGTCGGGCAACGTGCAGAGCCATGCCCACCCAGAGCCGAATCGACCCGCGGCGGCCTTAGCGAACTCGTCCTTAAAATGCGAGAACTCGCCGAACGATTTCTTGATCGCGTCGGCGAGCGGACCCGACGGCTCACCGCCGCCACCCTTGCCAGAAGCCGCCATGGATTCCCAGAACATCGAGTGATTGAGGTGCCCCCCGGCGTTGTTGCGGACGGCGGTGCGCTTATCCTCGGGGATCTCGCCCAGTTTCGTGACCAGTTGCTCAACCGTCCAGGAGGCGAAGGGGGTTCCTTCGAGGGCCTTGTTGGCGTTGTTCACATAGGCCGCGTGGTGCTTCCCGTGGTGGATTTGCATCGTCTGGGCATCGATGAACGGCTCGAGGGCGTCGAAGGCATACGGCAGATTGGGGAGTGTGAGCGGCATGTGGACCTCTTTCTGAACCTATCATAGTGCGAACAAATCGTGATTCCGAGAACACTTCATATTGCAAATATCGCTGGCGTTTTTGGTTCGTCCGTGCTATCTTCCTCGCCCGTCCTTGGCCACGCGCCACGCCGACGGGGCAATATGGGGTGGCGGGCGAAAACTCACGGGTGCGACACACAAGCGTAGGCGCACCCAAGAAACCCACTGGACTTCGTGCGTGCCGACGGGATCGACCTCCCGGAGGTGTGTTTCGGCCTGGAATTGAATGTGCGATCAAACTACGAACTAACTGGAACTTTCCGCATAACTCGTGCATCCAAGACGAGTTCGGCGTGGTAATGAAGTGTGGAATCAGGGACGGAGGGACGTGTGATTTTCGGACGTTGACAAAGTGTGAGCGAGATATCAACACAATCAAGGCGCGGCATTGAATTTCTGGTAGACTCCGGATTGTCCGGGAAACACAGCCAGGAAGGCCGCGCGACCCACGGAGCGTTTGGGGACGTAGAGACGAACGAAACTCTGAAAGACCAGCGCGAACGGCGCATCTTTGAGAGTCTGGACAATCGGAAAGGCCAGTGACGGCCTTGTCCGGGCATTCTGGGACGACGCGTGTTCCAGAAGTGCCGCAAGGTGAAGGAATCGGTGAGGCGAATGCAGACGACGAACACGAAACGAACCATCAGCCCTCTCGAGCAGGTCCGCCGGCGTCATCGCGCCGGCGTGGCGGGCTCGGCGCTGACGGAGGCCGCGAACCCCGGGCAGGCGCAGGTGCGCCGGCGCCTGAGCGTGGATGAGGAGCGTCTCCTCAACCACATCATGTCGCGCGAGCAGGATTTCATCCCCAGCCCGGCCTTCGAAGAGAAGGACGCGAACAACAAGATCTACGACGAGGCGCCCCCGGTGCCCAAGCCGGACACGACGTGGTACCACCCCGTGATGGACGACCTCTCGGGGACGCGCAATCGGACCGTCAAGAGCGCCCAGCAGGTCATCCTGACCGGCGCCCAGGAGAAGATCCTTTTCCACCAGTTCAACTACGCGCGATATCGCATCAACGAGATCCAGAAACTGGTGTGGGCGAGCCCGGATCGCAAGCCCAACCCCGAGCAGGCGAGCGACATCCTGCACTGGTACCGCATCTCCGAGCGCATCCGCGAGCAGATCGCCGAGACCAACCTCGCGCTCGTGCTGGCGATGGCGAAACGCACCCGCATGAGCGAGGTGGACTTCGCCGACCTGGTGAGCGAGGGGAACATGGCCCTGCTTCGCGCCGTCGACAAGTTCGACGCCGGCCGCGGGTACAAGTTCAGCACCTACGCCTGCCGCGCCATTCTCAAGGCGTTCAGCCGCCAGGGGATGAAGTTGAGCAAGTACCGCCAGCGGTTCCCCACGGACTTTGACCCGAAACTCGAGAAGTCCAACTTCCTCGAGACCAAGCGGTCGGGGTTCGAGAAGGACGCCGCCGACGAGGTCAAGCGGATTGTGCTGGAGAACAGCGCTGATCTCTCCGACGTCGAGCGCACGGTCATCGAGCACCGCTTCGGTCTTGAGGCCGGCGAGATCGACAAGCCGATGACGCTCGAGCAGGTCGGGCAGATCATCGGCGTGACGAAGGAGCGCGTGCGCCAGATCCAGAACAAGGCGATGGAGAAGATCCGCCTGCAACTGGAGGCGAACTTCCTGGGGAACAAGGAAGCGGAGGAGGCCGTGCGCCTCGCCGCCGAGGCGGCCCAGACTGGCCAGCCCCAACCCTCGCCTGGGATCGATCCCGCGATGATCACGATCAAGCCCAGCAAGCGAGAATCGATCGCCTTCAACTGATCGGGAGCGAGCGATCGTTCGCCCGAAGTTCAACCGCAGCATCACATCATCCGGCCCGGCTCGATACTGAGCCGGGCCGATTCTTTTCGCACGCTACCCTGCGCCATGGCATCCCGCGAGACCAACGCCGCATCGGGTTCAGCATCGCCGCGCTTCTATGAGGCGCTCGGCGTCGAGAGTGACCTCACGCCGCTGGGCGCGATGATGCACCACGCGTTCGGCGGGCCGATTGATGCGTCATTGGAGTGGATCAAGACGGCACCGGCGGAGAATCGCGTGGTCCGCACGGGCGAGCCCGTCCGCGGCCCGATCGCCGCGTGCTTGCGACGGATGAAGATGGGCCTCTGGGTTGGCGGCAAGTCCGTGCCGCTGATGGGCATCGCGGGGGTCGCGGTCTCGCCCGAGGCGCGAGGGCTTGGGCACGCGCCGTGGATGATGGGCGAGGCGATCAAGGAGATGTGGAGCGAGGGCGTCGCGCTCTCGGGTCTATTCGCCTCGACGCAACCGCTCTATCGAAAAGTCGGCTACGAACACGCCGGGCGGCTGACCGTGGTCTCGGCACCGATCACGTTGATCGGGCCCGACGTGCCGACGCCCCTGGGCGTCGTGCGTCCGATCGTCGAGGCCGACACGCAGAGCGTGCGAGCGTGCTATGCGTCGATGGCGAGCCGTCTCGACGGGATGCTCGATCGCGGCGACTACGTGTGGGATCGGGTGAAGAACTTCCGGGGCGAGGCGCACTCGGGATTCGCGCTCCTCGACGATGCGGGCGAGATTGTGGCGTATGCCTATGTTGCGATGCGTCGTCGGGGGAGCGGCGGCGTGGACGTGTCTGTCTCCGATGCCGCGTTCGTGAACGCCGACGCGGGCCGGCGCGTGCTGACGTTTCTCGCGGGGTACGGCACGATGGGGCACAACGTGCGTATGGTCTACGCGCCCGGGCATCCGCTGGCGTCGCTCATGCGGCTCTCGCCCACGCTCATGGGGCGAGGCGTGGTCGAGATCGACGAGGCCCACTTCGTCCGCGTGGTCCGCATCCGAGAGGCGATCGAGTCACGCGGGTATCCGCAGGGACTCTCGGCCGAGATTCATCTCCGCGTCCATGACGAACTCCTCCCCGGGAACGCCGGCGTGTGGCGGGTGGAGATCGAGAAGGGCATGGCCAAGGCGGATCGTTTAGGGGATGCCGGCTCGGCAGCACCAGAATCGGTCATCGATCTGGACATACGGGGGTTGGCCTCTGTCGTGACCGGATTCCGACCGGCGAAGGAACTCCCCCTGGTTGGCCTGGGCGACGGTCCACGCGAGTCGCTCCGCCTGGCGTCGGCAGTCTTTTCCGGAGGCCGGGGGATGATCGTGGACGCGTACTAAGCCGGACCCGCCGAATCGACCCCTCCGGCAAGCAGAATTTGAGAAGAGTGGGGAGGGATCGACCTCTTTGAATCCGGGAGTTGGCTACGCTCACCGCGCCTCGCCGGAGGCCTGCCCGGTCCGATGCTGTGTCAGCGAGAACCGGGCGTGGTGTGCGGCATTGGGCAACTCGTCGTGAGTCTCTACCAGTATCCGGAGGTCTACGCGGCGCTTCGCGCGCCCGACGAAGACCTGCTCCCCAAGGTGCAACGCGCCATCGCTCGCCTCATGCCGGGTGTCCTCCATGCCGAGCGGACATGCCACGCTCGGCATGATGGGCGTTTCCGTTCGGTGATGGACCCGGCGTGCGGCCCGGGCAACTGGCTCGAGCCGTTCGTGGAGGATTGGTTCATAGCGGGCAATGACCTCGAGCCCGCGATGATCGAGGCGGCGGATCGTGTGCTGGCTGCCGCCCCGCGTGAACTCGTTGTCGGCGATATGCGCGACCTTCGATTCGAGTCCGGACCCTTCGACCTGGCGCTCGAAATCGCCGGCACGGCGTCAATCTGGACCGATCCAAAAGACCTTCGCGACCATTTTCGCTCCGTGGCGTCGCATCTGGTCCCCGGTGGGCTTTTCCTTGTGACGCTGATCTACGAGACCGAGACGACCCGGAGGCGGGACGAGATCACGATGCCGATGGTGACCCACGAGGCCGGGCCTGTGGCGACGCGTCCCGAGCACCGGGCCGCGTCGGATCGTTCAAGCCGCACACGGGTCGGGATGGCGGGCGAGGCGTGGGTTCGCTACGAGATCGTTGGCTTCAACGAGGAGTCCCGGGCCGAGCGGATCCGGCGAACCGTCCGCACCCGGGGCGTTCCGCGGTGCCCGGAGACGATCCAGGAGGAATACGAGATGCGATTCTGGACTCCCCAAGAGGTGCAGAATCTGGTAGACTCGTGTCCGGAGTTGGATCTGGTCGATGGCGACGCGTTGGGCGATGCCGAGACCGATCCGCTCGGTGAACGAGTGCTGGCTCTTCGACGAATCTGATGTCGTCGAGCGTTTCGAGTGCGGAACGTTCTGGGGGCGGAGGGGGGCGGTGATCGGAGGACGATGGATCTGTACATCGTCAGGCACGGGCACGCCGAGCGTGCCGGAACGAGCGACGAGCTTCGCCCCCTTTCGAACGAGGGGCACGCCCAGGCGGCACATCTTGCGGCCATGTTCGCGGAGTTTGTCCCACCGTTGATGTCGCGTCCTTCGGTTGTGCTCTCGAGCGGAGCCGATCGGGCGCGGTTGACGGCAGAAATCATCGCCGACGCTGTAGGCATCGAGCCCAAGGTCGAGGAGGCGCTGGGCCTCTCGGGCAGCGTGCGGGCCGTCGCGGAACTGCTGAGTGCGCTGGCCGGCGAGCACGAATCGGCGATGATCGTGGGCCACAACCCGACGCTGAGCGACCTCGTGGAGCATCTCACCGGTCGAGAATCACCCTGCCTGCGCACGGGCGAACTGGCGCTGCTCTCGAACATCCAGACGGGGATTTCTGGCGAGGCGAAACTGTTGGATCTCGTGCGACTTGAGGGCTCCGTCGGCGAGTAGTTGACGACGCGATGATTCGTTCGTTGACATGCTCGCGCGGCAACCCCAGGAATCGTGCACCGTTGCAGCGAGCGTGGGCGACAAGCCGATGACTCGGGCATGAGCCACGCCAGAGCCACCACGACATCGATCGGAGTGTCCACCGCGAGCGGGCGAGTGCCGCCTGCGTTGCAGGTCTGGCGTCGGTTCGAGTCTCGCTACTCGCTCCTCGACGCGATGGTCGGCGAGATCGCCGGGGCGTTCGCGGCGAGTGGATGGCGCATCGTGGAGCAGGCGGTGCCAGGCCCGCGACTCGTGCTCGCGCTCAACTTCCCATCCGACTTCGACGCGTTTCTGCGATGGGCGATGCCGGCGGATCCGGCGTGCGGCGTCGCGCATCTCGTGGTCGATCATCCCTTCGTCCTGCCAACCGCCACGATCGAACGGCTGTGCACGCTCCCCGCATACCGCCTCTTCATGACCGGGATCGACGACCGGCACCTGCTGGGACTGCGATTCCCCACGATCAAACATTTCACCTGCATGCATGGGGTGCCAGCAACCGCGCTCGCGGAGGAGCACGAGATCGAGTCGTCGCACACGCACGGCGACGCGGCCCACGGCGGGCGGGATCTGGGGATCGTCGTTGCTGGGTCGATCCATTCGCCGACGCAGATCGAGGAACTCGTGGGCACGCTTCCCGCGTCGCTTGCGGGCGTGGCGAGGGAGGCCGCCCGCGCGATCGTTGAATCGCCGGGGGTCACGTTCACGCAGGCGATGGATCTTGTGAGTCCGCCGGGATTGTTTGCCGTGGATCAGTGGCGCCAGTTGGCGGCGGTGTGGCGCGTCGCGATCGCGATCGCCAACCGAGAGCGGCGACTGGCGACCGTTCGGGCCCTGCGGGGGCTTCCCGTCACTATTGTCGGCGGCGAGGCGTGGGACGAGGTGTGCGACGGGACGACTGTGCGGCTTGGAGCCGTGGACTACGCCCAACTGCCCGGCGTGCTGAGGCGGGCGCGGGTGTGTGTTGCGTGGGGCGCGACGCAGTTCTCGCTCAGCACGACCGAACGTCCACTCCTCTCGATGGCGAGCGGGTGCGCGACGATCGCGGAGGATCGAGTCGTGCTCCGGCGGGAGTTCGCGAAAGACGGTGATGCCGAGGCGTCGGGATTGGTGCTGTACAACCCAGGTGATCCGGAGCGGGTGTTCACCTTGGCCGAAGGACTGCTCGCGGATCCTTCGGCGTGTGCCGCGATGGGCAGGTCCGGGCGTGCGAGGATCGCGTCGGCCCACCTGTGGCAACACCGAATCTGCGGCGTCCTCGGCGCATACGCGAACGTGCCCGCGTTGGCGGGACTTGTCGCGTCACGGTGAATCGTGAATCAATCCTCGTCGTGGTCGGCGGCGTTCTGGGCCTGGAGTTCGGCCTCGAGTTGCTCGATCGTCTTCTCTTCCTCGACCTTCTCGCCGCGGGCGAGTTTCTCGGCGCGTTCCTTGTCGAGGGATCGCTTGTAGGCCTCGACCTTGGGTTTGTCGGGGGCGAGCATCATCGTCCAGGCCCGGCCCACGTCGCGCGGTGGCTGCTCGACCTTGGCGATGTCCTGGAGCGCCTCGAGGACGCGCTTGAGGTTGTCCATGCCCAGGGACTTGTGCGCGACCTCGCGCCCCTTGAGTCGCTGGGTGAAGAGGACCTTGTGCCCCGCGACAAGGAACCGGCGCGCCTGCTGCACGCGGACCATGATGTCATGGGGGTCGATCTTGACGCTCCGGCCCAGGCGGATCTCCTTGAGTTCGGTCGCCTTGCTTGCCGCGCGGTTCTTGCGGTCCTTCTGGCCTTGTTCATACTTGAACTTGCCGTAGTCCATGATCTTGCAGACGGGCGGGCGCGCGTCGGGAGAGATCTCGACGAGGTCGAGTCCCTGCTCCTGCGCCATCTTGATCGCGTCGTTGGTCTCGATGACGCCGATCTGCTCGTTCTCCGGTCCGATCACGCGGATCGGTGTGATGCGGATCATGAAGTTCACGCGGGTGCGCTGCACCGGGCCCTGTTCACGCCTGAATCGTCCGAATGCGATGGTTCGATCTCCGAAAGGGTTCAAGAAACGGTCATTGCGATGGTCGCTTGGAACGCGGACGACGAGTCCGACGATCCGGGTACAACGTGAGACTCGCGCGATGTGGGGAACCCACAAGGCGAGCATCGATTCGAGTTGAGGGAACAACGACGGCTCACGACCACCATGCGCCACCACGCGTCACGGGGTCGAGTTTGAGATGCATTCGAGTCATGCGTCGTTGGATCATTGCAAACAGCGAGACCAGCAGTCTTCATCGGCCTGTGGACAACGTTGATCCAGCAGGGACACGACAGGTCAAAAGCCTAACCGGCGAGAAGCCAAAATGCAAGCCTCCCCATGCCAATTCCCGGTGTTCTCGTGTGAAATCTAACGGAACATCAGCACGATGTTCCCGATCAGACTGAGGGCCAGGGCAACGATGAGCGCGATCGCGAGCGACCGGCGGACCATGGGGATGTCCGGCTCGGCAATGGCGATCTCGCCTGGAGCCGCCGCGGCCTCGGCCTTGGCGAGGGAGGCGAGGTCGGCCTCGCCAAAGTCCTTATGGGCGATCGGGGGTGACTTTCCCTCGCGCAGCGCCCGGAGATCGACGAGCAAGTCGGCACAGTTCTGGTAGCGGGCCTTGGGCGAGCGGGCCATCATCCGCTCGATAACCTCGGAGATTCCGGCCGAGAGACGTGGATTGACGTGGTCGGGGGCGACGAGGTCGGCCTTGAGGTGCTTGTGCATGACGGCGGAAGGGTTCTTGCCGTCGAAGGGGACCGAGCCGGTCACCATGTGGTAGAGCGTGGCGCCGAGGGAGTAGATGTCGGCGGGGGGGCCGATGTTCACTTCGCCTCGGATCTGCTCGGGACTGATGTAGTAGGGCGTGCCGAAGGCCTTGCCCTGCTCGGCCTCGGCCATCTCGCGGTCGGAGATGGCCCGGGCGAGGCCCATGTCGGCGAGTTTCGCGACGCCCGTCTTGGTGATCATGATGTTCTTAGGCTTGACGTCGCGGTGGATGAGGCCCTTGGCGTGCGCGTGCTGCAGCGCCTCGGTGATCTGGATCACGATGTCGATCGCGTCGGACTCACTGTACTTCTTGTACTTGACGATCTCGTCGTAGACAGTGTTGCCGTCGACGAACTCCATCACGAAGTAGTGGTAATCGCCGGCCTTGCCGACGTCGTAGGCCTGAACGATGTTGGGGTGGTTGAGTTGGGCGGCCGAGCGTCCCTCGGCGTAGAACCGCTCGATGAACTGCGGATTGCTCGAGAACTTCCGCGGCAGGACCTTGATCGCCACCTCGCGGTCGAGGCTGAGTTGCTTGGCCTTGAAGACCGTCGCCATCGCGCCCGCGCCGAGTTTCCCGAGGACCTTGAACCCGGGGATCTTCTGTCCGCTGCGCTCGGCGGCGAGGATCTCCTTCAACCGATCGATCTGGCGCTGCGTGACGTACGAGTTGTTGATGAGCAGTTCGGCGAGCGAGCGCTGGTTGCGTTCCTCGGCGAGCGACTTCGATTGCGTGAGACAGTGCTGGACTTCCTCGGGTGTCGCGAGGCCCTGGTCGATCACCAGGCGCCCGAGCTGAGTGTCGACGTTCGTGCCGTTCTTCGCGAGCTCGGCCTGGACCTCTTCGGGCGAGACGACCGGCCCCGTCGAGCCATGGCTGACAGCGCTCCCGACGCCCGAGGCGCGAGGATCGAGCGGCGCGGTCTTCCCGGGATCGCGCCCGAGGTCGCGATGAGGCTCGTGATGTTGTTCCGCGTTGCTCATGTCCGACGCCACCACGCTTTGATGCCGACCGGAGGGGAGCGCCGGTCGGCCTGAGTCCTTCAGGCCGCTACCGCGACCGATGCGCGGGGCATGAACCTAGAGGCTCAAGGAGAAATCGTCAAATCCCAGGCGTCGGCGGAGGAACATTCCCGAGCAGTTGTCACAAATCCCCACTTCGGCCCGGTTCTCGGTACGAATGGCGATGCCGGTGGGTTGCGGAATACCAAACAAAATGCGATTGATTCAAAATCATGTGCGTGGATTTTTCGCTGAAATGACTGAAGTTGTGCAGAAGTATGAAACTCCATTGAACCCATTGCCGAGATTCTGGTATAGTTCTGAGTATCGCGGTGGGGAGTCCGCGCGGTATCCATAGAAACTTGGTTTATGGAGTCTCGCCATGGATTGTTCTTGGCTTGGACAGGTCTCCCCGCGAAAATATGACAGAGAATTCTCTGGAGAAAAACTGTCCACGCGCGACCTTCGGTTGCTCGTCCGGCGGGATGACGACCAGAGTCGCCCGGGATTCACGCTCATTGAGTTGCTGGTGGTCATCGCCATCATCGCCCTGCTCGTTGGGCTGCTCCTGCCCGCGCTCGCGAAGAGCCGGACACGTGCCCGTCTCATGGTCTCGATGAGCAACGAACGCCAGATCACGGCGGCGGCCCTCATGTATCGCGAGGACAACAAGGGCAACATGCCGCTCACGCCCTCGTACAAGCCGTTTCCGACCGTGGGCAACTATCGCCCGCTCCCTAGACCCGCGGATCAAACCCGGCGTGTGTCGGACATCCTCGGGTGGTCGTCGTTTCTGTATGGCGGGAAGAACGCCCATGGCTATTGGCTCGGGGTCAATCAACGCGCGTACGACATGAACGCCAAGGATCGCCTGCTGAATCCGTACGTGTACCCAGATCTGGATTTCCCCGCCCCGCCGAACGGGGCCGCGCTCGGACCCAACGATTCGGGACGATCCGAGTTCAAGATGGATGTCTTCCGTGACCCCGGGGACAAGCTCGTCTCGCGTCAGCACTTGACTTATCCCACGGACTGCACCAGCGGGTTCACGGCCTATGAGTGCACGGGCACGTCATACCAGGCGAACTTCAAATGGCTCCAGCAACTCCGCGACCCGCCCTTCCAAGCGTTCACCGGGAATGGGCCTCTAATGAGGGCGTTTGACTTCGGGATGCTCCGGATGAGAAAGGCCGACGAGTACTCACCCTCGAAATTTGTGTGGTTGAACGACCAGTTTTCGGATATCGTGGTCAACTGGTCGACCGCCGATCACCAGGAGAAGAACGGGTTCGGCGATATCAACATGGGCGTGCTGGGGTTCCTCGATGGGCACGTCGGATACGTGCCGATTCGATCGGGAAATGACGCGTTGAGTTACTCGAACGAGCACTACAGCATGATCTTTGATGGGCTTCCAATCCCGCAAGAGTGATTCATCTCATGTTTCGCTCATATCGGCGATGGGCCTAGAGTCAATCGTGGAGTGGGCGGGGGGCATTGGCCGAATCGTGAGGCCGGTGCGTGTTTGGGGTGAGATATGGGTGTTAGGGTGTGTCTGGTTTGTGAGTCCAAATCTCGTTGGTGGGCGAAGAGTTCTTGAGGCGGCGTGACGGACCATTCGCGTGCGTCAGCGTCTCACAAAGGGGTGCCCCACGATGGATCGAAACAGAACGGTTTGCCATTGGCGGAGCCGAGTGGCTCGGGGCGGTCGAGGTCGGAAGGGCTTCACGCTGATCGAGTTGCTCGTGGTGATCGCGATTATCGCGCTCTTGATCTCGCTGCTTTTGCCGGCGCTCAAGAAGGCACGGATTCGGGCACAGATTCTGATCTCGCTGAGCAACGCGCGGCAGATTACTGGCGCCGCGATGACGTATCGAGAGGACTACAAGGGTTTCATGCCGATGACCTTGAGTTACCGGCCATATCCGGTCGTGGGCAACTATCGCCCTCAAACCAAGCGGCAACGCACCGATGCCAACGAGTACCTCGACGTGCTGGGGTGGTGCACGTGGTCGTTCGGAGGAGGAAACGGGCACGGATACTGGCTGGGTCAGGCGGCCCGCGCGTTCGACGTGCATGCCGCCGATCGCCCGATGAATCCCTACATCTATCCGGATGTGTCGTTCAACGCACCGGCCAATATGCAGGCCTTTGCCGCGAATGACCCGCAGCGGGCGGCGCTTCGTCTGGGAGTCTTCAAGGATCCCGGGGACAAGTTGAGCCAGCAGCACACGCCGTTCCCGCGCGGGTGCGATGAGTTCCTGTCGTGCTATTACTGCACGGGCTCGAGTTACCACTTCAACGCGAAGTGGTGGAGTCAGCCCGAGGTTGCCTCATATCGAGCCTCACAAGGCGCTCGTGGGTTCATGAACTCGTTCTACTTCGGTGCTCGGGTGCTCCAGAAGTCGGATTCGTTTATCCCCTCTCGAATGGTCTGGCTGAATGACCAGAACACCGACCTCGTTGTGAATAACACCAACTCCAACTACAAGTTGAGGAACGGGTTCGACGACATCAACCGCGGCGTGCTCGGATTCATGGACGGGCACGCGTCGTATCTACCTGTGTTTCCCGGGAGCACATCGAGCACGTTCATCAACGAGTACTACTCGATGTGGTTCGAAGGGATTCGGCCATAATCTGGTGAGAACCGGCCGGGTTTGCATTGCGTTCGGTATTCGATCGAACTTGAGTGCTGCATGCAACCCAAAATGCCGTATTCGCGAATATTCGTGGTCGCATTTGACGAAGATTTTGTGTATCTTTGCTGTCACGGCTTTGGTTGGTGGCTCACACACTGGCCGGACTCGTGGGACTCATTGGGGCCAAGGAGTCGATCCGTGCGGGCTAGACCTCGGTGCGGGATCGTTTGATGGGCAGGTTTGCATTCAACACCGCGGCGGGAACGATGGGCGAGAACGCTCTCCACGGCACCGACCGTACCACCGCTCTCGCCCGAGGCATCGATCGCCGGGCATTCAGGACAAGGGGATAGGCATGGATCGCATGACACGCCGCAATCGCATGGCCCTCTCACACCGCACACGGAACAACTCCCTTGGCTTCACGCTGATCGAGTTGCTGGTGGTCATCGCGATCATCGCGCTCCTGATCGGGTTGCTGCTGCCGGCGTTGGGGAAGGCGAAGAAGACGGCTCAAAATCTCAACAGCCTTGTGAACCTCAAGGGCTTCGGAAACTACTTTGCGGCGTATGCGGCTTCGTACAAAGACGAGTTCGCAAACCCATTCCCAACAACATTGCCGCCCGGCACGACGAATACAAGAAACTACATGTGGGCGAGCAATCCTTGGGGCAACGGCGGGTGGTACTTCGACACAAACGGTCCTGCAGGAGCGGCGGTCGGCGAACTGTTTATGGTGTACGGCTTGTCGTACCTCATGCGAAGCGACGACCTCTCGTTGACCGCAGCAAAGAATCTCATCCACCCGGCGGATCCGCTTTACGCACAGATGTTCCAGGGGGCTACTGCAGCCACAGCGTCGACATCGGTCTTCCCGTGCTCGTACTACTACGCACCGACGGCTTGGATGCGTCCTGAGCGGTTTGCCGGGAGCACGCCGATTATCGCTGCAGGGACCAATCAATACATGTTGAGGCGGAACCGCATCAGCGACGTGACTTTCACTTCGAACAAGGTCGTCGTGTTCGAGATCATGGACTTCAACCGCAAATCGAAGCCACTCCTCCCATGGTTCGTGGCAGGCAGTCAACCAGGGGTGCTCGCTGCAGATGGCTCGTCCCGCTATGTCAACGTGACCGATGTGATCTCGTCGACCGCCGCGCCGAATATTACGATACCAACGAGCGATAAGCCACTCCTGTTCCCAAGCGGGATTGTTGATTTTGCCGACGATGACGCTCCGGCGACTCCGGCATACTTCATGAGAACTCGCAATGGCGTGAAGGGACGAGACTTCTAATGAGCTTTCTCGAAGTGTTCAAAGACCCTTCGACGGATAGGCTATCACCAAAGGCGATAGGTGCAGTTGCGTTCCTTGGGATCGCGGCCATCTTCGTAGGGTATCAACTATGGGGGTACTTTGGTGGCGGCTCGTCTGGTGTCGATCCAACTAAGACTCCAGAAGCCAAGGCGGCGATGCAGCATCAACAGGAATCCATGAAGCAGTTGCAGGACGTGCAGGGTGGCCAACAGCCAACCGCCGCGACATCGCTGCGTCCTGCAGATCCGATGTCGAGCCAGACGCCTCGATAGTGCTAAATCGACTTGACGTCTGTCCAGTAGCGAACTGCATGGATTCTACAGATATTCTTCAGTTATTATAATCAATGGAACTTATGCATGCCTCAGTCTTGAGGCATGCGTCGAATAAATCGCCTTGGCATCAGCAAGACCCGCCCCAAAGCACAATGTAGCAGTACAAGAAGTCGTCGTTCGTCACACCGCCATCCTTGGTGGCCGTTCCAGTGCCATCGTCAACATCAGCATCGGGATCTCCATTGTTGTAGAGATCGACGTAGTAGATTAGATCGTCAATCGTGAGGCCTCCGTCAGGAGTGCCTGTTCCCGATCCATCGTCGAATCTGCCGTTGGGCGAATCGCTTGGTAGTTGGTGTAACCATCGTTGTTATTATCTCCATCCAGATGAAAGTCCAACCGCATGACCTGTCCTGCATTCTCAAGATCGTGCACGAACGCGACGGATTGTGTCTTGGTTGCTGTGTAAGATAGTTGCGATGCGCGGTGCCTCCTTGACAGCCTAGAGTATGACCAGATGCGGCTCGATGCCGCAGGTGTATCTTGCGATGCGTCATGATGTGTGGGAATACTCAAGGGCGAGTGCGTGGAGATGCGTTCGCATAAAGTAGCAGAGTGTGTTATGAATAAGAGTGATACTATGCATAATAACATTCATAAACCGTGTCTCGTCGCCGTGATCCTCGCCGGGTGTGGTCGGGCCGATGGGAGTGAGATCCACGAGTCCGTGAGTGTTTTGGTGCACCTGGATCGGCTGGGGATCGCGTATCGGTGCTTCGCGCCGGATCTGGATCAGCCCGAGGTGATCGATCACGTCACCGGCAGACCCATGCCGCCGGGGACATCGAAGCGGAACATGTTGGTCGAGGCCGCCCGTATCGCGCGGGGAGAGATCGAGCCGATCGGCCAACTGCATGCGCGGGACATCGCCGGCGTTGTCTTCCCCGGGGGGTTCGGGGCGGCGAAGAATCTGTGCGACTTCGCGATCAAGGGCGCGAAGTGCCACGCCAATCCGGATGTCGAGCGTGTGCTCAAGGAGTTCCACGCCGCGCGGAAGCCGATCGCGATGTGCTGTATCGCGCCGGTTCTCGCGGCTCGCGTGCTTGGGACGGCGTCGGGCGGGCCTGGGTGCCGCGTGACCGTTGGCGCCGAGGGCGACGCGGCGCGCGCGATCCGAGAGATGGGCGCGACGAACACTGTGAAGGATGTGACCGAATCGCTGGTGGACGAGAAGAACCTGCTGGTGACGACGCCCGCGTACATGTGTGAGAGCGGGCCGCACGGTGTGTTCGTGGGGATCGGCTCGATGATCGAGGCGTTCGCGAGGCTGCTTGAGTCCGAACCGCGCTGATGATTCGAGGGACGTGTCGGGCATGGTGGGCAACTCGAATGGCCGGTTCTGTGCACATATCATGCCGCTCGCCTGGGGATCGCGGTTGTGCGAACATGCCGAGGCGTTGATGTCGGAACCCTGTTGATGTTGACGGCTGAGAATCGACCGAGAGCACTATCCTGGTTCCATGCCGGGCCACTGCTCTTTGGCGACTGGGGGACGAGCCGTCTGTACGTGATCGGGCTGGCGTTCTACTACACCGGTCACGCGTCGGTGTGGTACCTGCTGGCGATGTCGGTGATCATGGCCATCGTCGCGTGGGGGTATACGGTCGTCTGTCGGTGCTTTCCTGATGGGGGCGGGGTGGTACACCGTGGCGAGGCGAATCTGCCCGACGCTGTCGGTGGTCGGCGCGACGCTTCTCTTGTGCGATTATGCGGTGACGGCCTCGCTCTCGGTGGTCGAGGGGTTCCACTACATCGGGCTCCCACGAGAGCTGGTCGTGATGGTCTCGATCGCGACGATCGGCGTGATCGGCGTGATCAACTGGCTCGGGGCGCGGTGGTCGGGTCGTTTCGCGCTCTTGATCGCGATCGCGGCGGTGGCGACCTCGGCGATGATCGGGCTCTTGTGCCTCCCGATGCTGCCGTCGGGTTTGAAGACGGTGAGGTTTCATGTGGACGGCGTGACGAGCCCCTTCGCCCGATGGGAATCGCTGGTTCGGATCGTCCTGGCGCTGAGCGGCGTCGAGGCGGTCGCGAACATGACGGGCCTGATGAAGAAGCCCGTGGCGAAGACGTCGAAGCGCACGATCTGGCCGGTGCTCATCGAAGTCGTGTTGTTGAACATGATCTTCGGGATCGCGCTGAACGCGATGCCCGCGCGAGCGAGCACGCACGTTCCGGATTATGTGACCCAGGAGATCCGGGCCCACGTGGCTCCCGAGGATGTGCCCCTGGAGATCAGGGAGTACCGCGACACCGCGGTGAAGATGCTCGCGGAGCACTCGGCGGGCTCGATGTTTGGCGAGGGTGCCGGGCGGGCGATTGGTGTTGTGGCGGGAGTGGTGTTCGGATTGCTGCTGCTCTCGGCGGTGAACACGGCCATCATGGCGATGGTGTCTGTGAAGTACTCGCTCGCGCAGGACGGCGAACTCCCGAAACAACTTGCGAGGCTCAACTACTCTGGGGTGCCCTGGATCGGACTGATCGTCGCGGTCACGCTCCCGAGCGTGATTCTGCTAGTGGTGTCCGACGCGAAGGCCCTGGGCGAGATGTACGCGATCGGGGTCGTCGGCGCGATCATGATCAACTTCCTGTCGTGCGCGGCGAACAAAGAGCTCCCGATCTCTCGGCGNNCTCGGCGTGAGCGTGCGGGCCTGTGGTCGATGGGAGTGTTCATGTTGATTGTCGAGTTGACAATCATCGTGGCCAAGCCGAAGGCGACGCTCTTTGCGGGCCTGATGGTGGCGATCGTGCTCGGGGCTCGATTCGTCGCGCGGTCACTGAAACCAAAGGAGGGCGTGCCCGTCGAGGCGCCCAGGGACGGGTGGCTGGCGGCGATCAAGGCCCCGCCGGCGAAGATGCCCGCGGACGCGCCGCGGATCATGCTGGCGGCCCGCGGACAGGAGCAGGCCGAGTTCGCCGTGGACCTCGCGAAGAAGCGTGGGGGCGTGCTCTTCGCGATCTACGTGCGCACGATGCGTCTGATCGACGTCGCTCCCGGACAGTTGCCACGGGTCGAGAGCGATCCTCAGGCACAAAAGTCGCTCGGAACGGTGGCGGTCCTCGCCCAGCAGGCCCGCGTGCCATTCGTCCCGATCTACGTCGTCTCGCCGACGGTCGCCGAGGAGATTCTCGATTACACGGTGACGTACGGCTGCGACACGCTGATCATGGGCAAGAGCCAGCGGACTCTCTTTGCGCGGCGTGTGTCGGGGGACGTGGTCGCCAAGGTTGCCGAGACTCTGCCCGATGAGGTCTCGCTGGTGCTCCGGGCCACGAAACTCATGGCTCACGAGGTCCAGTCGGCACCGGTTCACGCCACACATTCGGCGAGCACACCGGCCGCGTCGGAGACGAACGAAGATGACGTCGGCCACGCTTGAGATCGCCCGCGTACGCCGGTCATCGTGAGTACGCTTGCGGCGTGACAGAACCACGGATGGAGTTGCTGGAAGGCCTGACAGAGGCGCAGCGGTCGGCGGTGACGCACACCGAGGGGCCGTTGCTTGTGCTGGCCGCCGCGGGGAGCGGAAAGACGCGTGTGATTACGCGACGGATCGCGTATCTCGTGTCGCTCGGCGTGCCAGCGTGGTCGATCCTCGCGGTGACGTTCACGAACAAAGCGGCCGGCGAGATGCGTGAGCGCGTGCGGGCGCTCCTGGGCGATGACCCGCGTGTGATGCGTGGCATGACGGTCTCGACGTTCCACGCGCTGGGGGCGAGACTCCTGAGGCGATTCGCGGATCGCGCGGGGCTGGCCCCGGACTTTGCGATCTACGACGCATCGGACCAGCAGACGCTGTGCAAGCGCGTGATCGCGGATGTTGGACTCTCGACAAGCAACTTCCCGCCCCGCGCGGTCCTCTCGGCGATCAGTACGGCGAAAAACGCATTGCAAGACGAGAACGCCTACGCCGCCAGGGCCACGGAATTTACGTCGAAGAACATCGCCAAGGTGTACAAGGCGTACGCGGCGGCACTTCGCAAGGCCGCGGCCGTGGACTTCGACGATCTCCTCCTCAAGACCGCGATGATGCTGAAGAACGATCGCGAGGTGCGTGAGGAGATCGGGCGACGATGGACGTATCTCCTGATCGACGAGTATCAGGACACGAACGCTGCACAGTTTGAGATTGCTGCGGCGATCGCCGAGGCCGGCGCGAGCGAGGGGCGCTCGCCCAACATCTGCGTCGTGGGAGATCCCGACCAGGCGATCTATGGCTGGCGCGGGGCTGACATCAGCAACATCCTCGAGTTTGAGCGGCACTACCCTGGCACACGTGTCGTCACGCTGGGCGAGAACTTCCGCTCGACGGCTCCGATTCTTGCCGCGGCCGACGCGCTCATCCGCAACAACAAACGCCGCAAGCACAAGGACCTCTTCACAACGCGTCCCGGTGGCGATCGGATCGAGTGCGTGCTCTGCCGCGACGAGCGTCACGAGGCCTCGCTCGTCGTCGATTGGCTCAAGGCCCGGCGCACCACGGGCGATGGCGAGAGCGTTCTGCCCTGGAACGAGATGGCGGTCTTCTATCGCACCAACGCGCTCAGCCGCGTGCTCGAGGAGGCGCTCCGCACCGAGGGCGTGCCCTACACCATCGCTCGAGGGACGGCCTTCTATGAGCGAGAGGAGGTCAAGAGCGTGCTGGCGTACTTGCGAGTCCTCGCGAATCAGGCCGACGATGTCTCGCTGCAACGGATCGTGAACACGCCAGCACGCGGCATCGGCGATGCGGCGTTGAAGCACGTCCAGCAGTTCGCGGGCGTGCAACAGACGACGCTCTTCGAGGCGCTTCGGCGGGCGCGGGAAGTTGCGGCCCTCTCATCACGAGCGGCTTCGGGCATCGAGAAGTTCGTCGCGATGGTGGACTCGTGGACGGGAAACGGAACCTTCTTCGCGGAAGGGTCTGGAAGCGGCGACACGACAGACTCGCTGGGTGATCTCGTCGAGCGCGTCGTCCAGGAATCGGGCCTTTTGGCGATGTACAAGTCACAAGCCGCGGCGAGCAAGAGCGACGCCGACGAGCAACGACTCGACAACCTCGACGAACTCATCGGCTCGGCCCGCGAGTTCGAGGGGTCGTACGACCCGGCGGACGATCCGGCATTCTTCGAGGCATCGTTGGTTGAGTTGGATGCGAGTGGTGGGGACACGAACGCGAGCGTGTCGTCGAACTCCACGCCGCCGCTGCTCGCGATGCTTCGGGCGTATCTGGAGCGTGTCGCGCTCGTCGCCGATGCCGACACGGTGGATCCCTCGCAAGGGAGCGTCACGCTCATGACGCTCCACGCGGCCAAGGGGCTCGAGTTCTCGTGCGTCGCGATGGTCGGGCTGGAGGAGGGCACGCTGCCGCACTCGCGTGCGTTCGAAAGCGAGGCGGAGCTCGAGGAGGAACGCCGCCTGTGCTTCGTGGGCATCACGCGGGCGCGACGGCGATTGCACATCACTTCGGCGAAGTATCGATCGGTGCGCGGCTTTGCCGAGCGGACGATCCCCAGCCGATTCCTTTCCGAGTTGCCCAGAGAACACGTCACCTTCAGCGACCAGAGCGACGTGTACGACGATCTCGAGCAGAGCGGGTGGTTCGACGGTGTGCCGACGAGGAAGGCCGGGGCGGGGAGCGGCAGCGGAGGGAGCGGGACAGGCCGGCCCGATTCCACTGGAACGTCTCGATCGTCAAGTGGTGCGCGTCGTAGCACAGGCGGCGTGTCGGTCGGCTCGAAGGTCAGCCATCCGCAGTTCGGTGTTGGTGTTGTGAAATCGGTTTCGGGAGGGGCCCAGGCAAGGGCCGTCATCGAGTTCAAGGGCGTGGGGACGAAGACGCTGGTGCTGGAGTATGCGCGGCTGACGGTGGTGTCGTAAATCTCTCGAAACTACCTGAGCATCCTCGCCAGATACTGCCCCGTGTGCGATCCCTTCGCCCTCGCCACGGCCTCGGGGGTGCCCGTCGCGATGACGCGCCCGCCGCCCTCGCCACCCTCGGGGCCGAGGTCGATGAGCCAGTCGGCCCGCTTGATGACGTCGAGGTTGTGCTCGATGACAACGAGGGTGTTGCCCGCGTCGGCGAGGCGATCGAAGACCTCAACGAGTTTGCGGATGTCCTCGAAGTGAAGGCCCGTCGTGGGTTCGTCGAGGATGTAGAGCGTCGAGCCGCTCGACCCGGCTCGCGGCAAACGGGAGCGCGTCGGCGAGGATTCCTCGTCGTCGGATTCGAGATCGGAAAGGTCGGCGTCATCGGATCCCGAGTCGAGTGCGTCGGCGTCGTCCGAGTTAGTGTCGGATGTGTTCTGGGCCACAGCGGCGTACGCCCCGGCGGTCTTGCCGAGTTCCGACGCGAGTTTGATGCGCTGCGCTTCGCCCCCCGAGAGTGTGGTGCTGGGCTGGCCGAGTTGCAGGTAGTCGAGCCCGACGTCGTGGAGGCACTGGAGGAATCGGGCGATTTTCGGGTGGTTCTCGAAGAAACCGACGGCCTTCTCCACCGTCATGTCGAGCACGTCGGCGATCGACTGTCCACGATACTTCACCTCGAGCGTCTCGCGGTTGTAGCGCTTGCCGTGGCAGACCTCGCACGGGACGTAGACGTCGGGCAGGAAGTGCATCTCGATCTTCTTGAGTCCCTGGCCCTGGCACGCCTCGCAGCGCCCGCCGCCGCGGGTCGAGGGGACGTTGAAGGAGAATCGCCCGGGTTTGTAGCCGCGGATCTTGGCCTCCTTGGTCGTGACGAAGACCTTGCGGATCTCGTCGAAGATGCCTGTATAGGTCGCGGGGTTGGAGCGGGGCGTGCGTCCGATGGGCGTCTGGTCCACTTCGATGACACGGTCGAGCGACTTGGGCCACTTCACCGACTTGTGCTTGCCGGGCGTGACTCGCGAGCCGGTGATGTGCTTGCGCGCGGATTGAAGCAGGATGTCGGTGACGAGGGTGGACTTGCCAGAACCGGAGACGCCCGTGACGCAGACGAGCCCGCCGAGCGGGAAGGCGACGTCGATGTTCTTGAGGTTGTTCTCGCTTGCGCCCTTGACGACGACGGCCCTGGATTCCGACACATCGCGTCGCGACGTCGGCACGTCGATCGATTTGCGTCCAGAGAGATAATCGCCGGTGAACGAGCCGGGAGTGTGGCAGATTTCCTCGACCGTGCCCTGGGCCACGACACGTCCGCCGTGCACGCCCGGACCCGGGCCGATATCGAGGACGTGATCGGCGGCCCGGATCATGTCCTCGTCGTGCTCGACGACGAGGACGGTGTTGCCGATATCGGCGAGGTGGCGGAGGGTGGCGATGAGGCGGTCGTTGTCGCGCTGGTGCAGGCCGATGGTCGGCTCGTCGAGGACGTAGCACGCGCCGACGAGCCCGCTGCCGACCTGCGACGCGAGGCGGATGCGCTGCGCCTCGCCGCCGGAGAGCGTGGCGGTGCGCCGATCGAGGGAGAGATACTCGAGGCCCACCCCGCGGAGGAATCGCAGTCGATTGTTGATCTCCTTCAGGATCGGCTCGGCGATCTTCGTTTGCTCCTCACTGAGCACGACGCGTTCGAGGAACTCGGCGGCGTCGGGGATGGTGAGTCTTGACAGCTCCGCGATATTGAGCATCGTGCCGTCGTGCTTTGGGCGACCGATGACGGTCTCCGATGCCGCCTTCTTCATGTCGGCCTTGTGCGTGCTCGCGAGCAGGACGTGCAACGCCTCGATCTTCAGGCGATCGCCAAGGCACGTGGCGCACGGCTTCTGCGAGAGGAATCGCCCGAGGAACTCCTTCACGTTGTCCGACTCGCTCGACTTCCACCACTCGGCGATCTCGGGGATCACGCCCTCCCAGTGTTTCTTTCGCTTGCCCCAGCCCTTCTTTATCGAGTTCGCGCCAGCGGTGTCCGGCTCGCCATAGAGCAGGATCTGGCGCTGGTCCTTGGTGAGATCGCCGATGGGGCGTTGCATCGAGCCGCCGAACTGGGCGCAGAACTTGCGGAGTTTTCGGTTGAACCAACCGCGCCAGGCGCCGTTCTTGTTCCAGGGCGCGATCGCGCCCTCGCCCAGGAGCACCGAGTTATCGGGGACGATGAGTGATTCGTCGAACTCCACGGCCGTTCCGAGCCCATTGCACGTGGGGCAGGCGCCAAAGGGCGAGTTGAATGAGAAGAGGCGTGGGGCGAGCTCCTCGAGCGCGACCTCGGGATGATCCGGGTCGGCAAAGCGTGTGGAGTAGGTCGTGTCGCGCCACTCGACCCCTTTGGCGCTTGGGGTCTCGATCGACACGGTGACCACGCCGCCTTCGCCGAGGCGGAGAGCCGCCTCGATCGATTCGGCGAGTCGCTGTCGAGAACCCGTATCGGGCGACGCGTGCATCGAGAGGCGATCGACGACGGCCTCAATCGTGTGCTTCTCGTAGCGTCCGAGTTTCAGCGGGTTTTCGCCGGGCTCTTTGAGCACGTCGCGGAGGTCAACGATGGTTCCGTTGACGCGCGCGCGGGTCCAGCCCTGCTGCGTGAGTTCCTCGAGGACCTCTCGGTGGAAGCCTTTTTTGCCCCGGACGACCGGGGCCAGAACCATAAGGCGTGTGGCGCCGGTCGCTTCGGAGAGACGGACCATCAGGGAGTCCACGATCTGTGTCGAGGATGTCGCGCTGATGGGCACGCCCGAGCGAGCGGTTGGTGTGCCGTCCTTCTTGGCTTTGGTCACGGCCCACGAGTGCGGGCGACCGCAGCGGGCGAAGAGAAGGCGGAGGTAGTCGTAGATCTCCGTCGTCGTCGCGACGGTCGATCGTGGTGTTCCCGTCCCCGAACGCTGCTCGATCGCGATGGTCGGCGGCACGCCCTCGACCTCGTCCACGTCGGGCTTCTTCAGTTGCTCCAGAAACTGACGCGCGTACGCGGAGAGCGACTCCATGTACTTCCGCTGGCCTTCGGCGAAGATCGTGTCGAACGCGAGGCTGCTCTTGCCGCTCCCCGAGAGGCCGGTGATGACGACGAGTTGATCGCGCGGGATGGTGACATCGATGTTCTTGAGATTGTGCTCGCGAGCGCCGCGGACGACGATCGACTTGGAGTCGGGCCTTGAAACAGGCCGGCGATTGCCATCGGAGATGGGCGCGGACTCAGCTTCCACGCTGCGCGAGGCGGGTTTCGTCTCGACAACGCCATCGGAGGTCGAGTCGGGAATCGTTCTGGATGAATCCGAGGCTCGGCCCCGGCGTGCGGCGGACTTCGTCGGCATGCGATCACCACCCTCCATGGACACGGATGATAGGGATCCGTTCTGGAGTGCATCATTGAGTTCGTGGAGTCTCGAGCAGGAGATGCACCCGCTCTACCGGTGTCGCGCTCCGAGGTCCGATCCGCACACGGGGCACTTCAGGCCCTTTAGCGAGTATCCGCACGAGCCGCATGTCCCACGGCGGGCGTGCTCGAAGTACTTCGAACCGAGTTCGAGGAGCGTCCAGCACGCCACGAGCGTGACGATGATCGCGGTGCAAGACTGGATGTCGCTGGTCCCAAAGTTCACGATGGGCAGGCCAGAGATACGGATCGCGAGGAACGCGTAGAGTGCGAATCCCGTAGCGATCACCAGCAGCCAATGCCTGTGCTTCATGGTGCCCTCCTGATCGCGTTACGGAGCCGGAGCGGGTGACGCGTTCGTCGGAGATTGATTCGGCGATTGGATTGGTGGTTCGCTTGTTTCCCGCGAGGCCTTGTCCGCCTGCCGTGCCTTGTTGTGCCCCATCCGGATGAATCCCAGCAGCACGAACCCGATCGCCAGGCCGATCAGGTAATACGGCAGTTTCCGCCGCAGATTGTCCCACACGGTGGGCTCGGGTGGCATTCGACGGGGGGCTTGAGGCTCGTCGGTCATGCGTCATCGTAGCGACGCGGTTGCGGCGCTCACCGTATCGCGGTCATCGTTTCGGTCGATGCCCGTGCCTTCGAATCAGAGGCCGACAGCACTTCCAGCATGGTCCTCGCTCTTGCGTCGAAGGTCCCAACCTCAAGGCATCGCTCGTAGCACCGGTCAGCATGGGCCTGGAACCGCTCCGGGTTCTGGGCGATCTCCGCGAGTCTCTCGATCACCGATTCGGTCGGCTCGCCGGACGCGATCACGGGGTCGAAGCCGAAGAGATCGCGGAGTTCGCTGGGACAATGCCCGACGACCAGGGCTCGCGACGCGAAGGCCTCGAAGTACCTCTGCGTGACCGTCTCGATGGAGCCCGCGCCACGTGGCCCGCCCGGGTGTGTCATCGACTTGGGATGGCAGACGAGGACACGGGAATCAGCAATCGCGGTGCGCACACCATCCGACCCCGGGAAGAGTTGCTCGCCCGCCTTCGAGTACACGTGCGTCACGTGTGCTCGTTTCAGTGCGGGTGTGATGGCGTCATGGAAGGATTCGAGCCGGCGGCCCAGTTCGAGCANNCTCGTCGAGCAGGCGGCCGATGCCCTTGCGGTCGATGCGCCGCACCTCGCCGGTGTGGTGCAGGTCGACCCCGTCGAGCACGCCGATCGGTCGCGCGTCGAGAGGCCTCGATGGATCCATCCATTCCGGCTCGATCGCTTCGGGGAGCCAATGGAACCGAGTTCGAGGCAGCCGCGACGAGAAGTGGGGGATCACGTCACGGGCACTGAAGAAGACATCGCACGCGTCGAGATCGCGGAGTGTCCGTTCCCATAGGGGGAACATCGGCTCCCAGCAGTCGTAGCACCACGCGACGATGTCACGGGTGTACACATCCGGGAAGGACCACCAGGTGCGTCCCCAAGCCGCGCACGCGATCGTGCGACCGTTGGTGCGCCGACGCGATGCCGGGAGGAGCGGGCGGATGAGACGAGCGCGAGCGAGCACCTTGGCGAACACCACAACTATCGGTGAACCTGGAAAATCTCTGGCCTTGACGCCCAATCGAATCAATGCCGCCTGCAAGCCGAGTGGCGGGCGTGACCGGCCCTCGCCGACGTCGGGCTGGCACAGCACGCGTAGATCATGCGGAACGTCAGGACGCACAAGATGGGTGGGAGCTGTAGACACGCGAGAAGGTAGGACGAGCCTGGTTGGGGTGTGATCGGCAATAGAAAGGTTGGGGCCTGCATCACCCGCGCTTGCGTCCCTTCTTGCCTGCACGCCGACCTGGGGCCCCTGGCGGACCGTCCGTTGCCGAACCTCCCCGCCCGCGCCCGATCCGCCCCGTCTGCCCCGAAGCGAGCGCTTGCAGTTCGGACCGTCGCAACCTTGCTTCTCGTCCCTTCGCGATGACGTCGGCGTGCATCGCCTTGAGTTTCTGGAGTTGATCGCGGAGTGCGGCGGCTTTCTCGAACTCGAGGTCCTGGGCCGCGCCCACCATCTCCTGCTCGAGCGTTGTGATCAGTTCCACGATGGGGAACTCGGGCTCGTTCGCCTCGACCGATCGCAACGCGGCCCGGCGGCTTTTGAGTTCCGCGTCCAGCCCGCGTTTGATCGCCTTGATGATCGTTTTGGGCGTGATGCCGTGCGTCTCGTTGTACGCGAGTTGTTTCGTGCGGCGGCGTTCGGTCTCCTCGATCGCCGCCTGCATCGCCGGCGTCATGCTGTCAGCGTACATCACCACCAGCGCGTTGACGTTCCGGGCCGCCCGACCCATCTGCTGGATCAGCGACGTCGGCGAGCGGAGGAACCCCTCCTTGTCCGCGTCGAGGATGCACACGAGCGAGACCTCGGGAAGGTCCAGCCCCTCACGCAGCAGATTCACGCCCACGAGCACGTCGAAGTTGCCCAATCGAAGGTCCGTCAGGATCTCCACGCGATCGAGCGTCTCGATGTCGCTGTGCAGGTAGCGCACGCGCAGGCCCTGCTGGTCCAGATAATGGGCGAGGTCCTCGCAGAGTCGCTTCGTGAGGGCGGTCACCAGCACGCGCTCGCCCGCCGCGACGCGCTCCTTCGCTCGTTCGAGCAAGTCGGGGATCTGGCCCTTCGCGGGCTTCACCTCAATGATTGGGTCGAGCAGGCCCGTCGGGCGGATGATTTGTTCCGCCACCTCGCCGCCCGTGCGCTGCAACTCGTACGACGATGGCGTCGCCGAAACGAACATGATCTGGGGGACGATCGACTCGAACTCCTCGAAGCGCAGCGGGCGATTGTCGAGGGCGCTGGGCAGTCGAAAGCCGTGATCGACGAGCACGGTCTTCCGCGCCCGATCGCCGTTGAACATCGCCTTGATCTGTGGGATGGTGACATGGCTCTCGTCGATGATGAGGAGCCAGTCGTGGAAGTTGGGTCTAGGCGAGGCCTCCGCCGAGGGGGCCTCGATTCCCTGCGAGCGCATGCCGCGCGGGCCATGCTCCGCGATCGCCGCCGCGGAACGCGCCAACGTGCTCTCTCGCTCGCTCGCGGGCGGGGCGAAATCGAAGTAATCCATGAGGCAATACGGTCGCTCGCCGGGCATTCGCCCGTCCATGAATCTCGAGTAGTTCTCGATCCCCGGGCACATGCCGGTCTCTTCGAGGAGTTCGAGGTCATACTTCGTGCGTGAGAGCAGCCGCTGCGCCTCGAGGAGCAGGCCCTTCGATCGCAATTCCATTGCCCGCGCGTCGAGTTCCGCGCGGATCCCCGCGAGGGCCGACTCCAACTGGTGCTCGGGCATGACGTGGTGCACCGCGGGGAAGAGGAAGAACTGGCGTTCCTCGGCGACGATCTCCCCCGTCGTCGGGTTGAGCAGGTCCACGCGCTCGATCTCGTCGCCGAAGAGTTCGATTCGCACGGCATACTTCTCGTACGCCGGCCAGACCTCGATCGCGTCGCCACGCACGCGGAACTGTCTACGCTTCCACTCGATATCGGATCGCTGATACTGCATCGCGTTCAGCGCCATGAGAAAATCGCGCCGGTGGATGCGGCTGCCTCGCGTCATCGAGAGCACACGCTCGCCATACGCCTGGGGCGAGCCAAGACCAAAGATGCACGAGACGCTCGCGACCACGACCGAGTCGCGCCGGCTCAGAATGTTGCTCGTCGCGGCCAGCCGCAACTGATCGAGTTCATCGTTGCGCGACGAGTCCTTCTCGATATAGATGTCCCGCGCGGGGATGTACGCCTCGGGCTGGTAATAGTCGTAGTACGAGACGAAGTAGTTGACGGAGTTCTCAGGGAGGAAGTCGCGCAGTTCCTCGAAGAGTTGGGCCGCGAGTGTTTTGTTGTGGCTGATGATGAGCGTCGGCTTGTTCAGTCGCGCAATGACGTTCGCCATCGTGAAGGTCTTGCCGGTTCCCGTCGCGCCCAGCAGGCACACGGCCGGCTTCCCCTCCGCCAACCCCCGATACAACACCTCGATCGCTTGGGGCTGGTCCCCCGTGGGCTTGAAGGGCGCGACGACCTTAAAGGGACGCTGGGTCACGCGTTGAGGATATCGGCCCCAGAATCGACGAGTCGGTCTCTGTTCGGATTTCCGTCCACAAGGCACGCAAACACGGCGTTTCCAGGTCACAAACGCTAATTTTCACCACTTCGAAGTTTTTCGTGCAACAAAGCAATGGGTCAAACGTCATATTAGTGAGCACTCACAAATCCGCCCCGACGACGGTCGTCAGGGTGGTACGGAGTGGGGCTCGAGCCTTGGGGTATTTCGAGTCACGATGACTCGACTCACTCAGGGCGATTGCGAAAGAAGGAGGCAGCCATGTTCGGATTCAAGTCCTCGTTCAAGGGCCTTTCCCTCGCCACACTCGTGGGGGCGATGACCCTCGGCTCGGCAGCGTTCGCCGGTGGGCCTCGCGGGAACGACAACGCCCGCGATCGGTACGACTTCCGCCAGAACGACGCCTCACGCGTGATCGTGACGGCGGGGCATCGAGACCGCGACCGTCATGATCGCGGGCATAGGGATCGTGGCTGGCACGGTCGCCACGATCGCGGGCGGGACGCACACTGCCGACCCGCGCCCCGGCCTGCACCGAGGCCCATCTGCCGCCCCGCGCCCCGTGACACCGGGATCACGATCCGCATCGGGGGCCATGGCGGCGGCCTGGTGATCTCCAGCGGCAGCATTCGCAGCCGCGGCTATTGCGACTAACCCACACAGGAAGTGGGAACTTCGGGGAATCTGGGACGAAGAGATCCATGGAGGGAACGAGGGGGAAAGACGGAAGGGCCGGCCGGGGGAGGTCGGCCCTTTCCTTTGCGCGTGGCTCAGAGCGTGCCGACCAGTCGCGTCGCTCAACCTACACTGCGGCACTATGTCACTCATCGTCACCGGAACCATCGGGATCGACACCGTCTACACGCCTTCGGGTCACGCCGAACGTGTTCTCGGTGGGTCGTGCACCTATTTCGCCGCGGCGGCGTCGTTCTTCACGCCCGTGCGTCTCGTGGCCGCCGTTGGCGACGACTTCCCCAAGGAGCACCGGGCCATTCTCGAGCACTTCAAGGGGATCGACCTCGCCGGGCTTGAGACTCGAAAGGGTTCCAAGACCTTCGCCTGGGGCGGGAAGTACCTCGCCAACATGAACTCGCGTGAGACCCTTTTCACGGAGCTCGGCGTGCTCGCCGAACACCCGCCGCGCGTGCCCGAGTCGTTCGCCCATTCGCGTCACGTCTTCCTCGCCAACACGCACCCGGCCGTGCAGTTGGGCATGATCGAGCAGTTGCCTCATCGCGTTCTCACGGTCGCCGACACGATGGATTTGTGGATCAACATCGCCAAGCCCGAGCTGCTCATGCTCCTCAAAGAGATCGACGGCATCGTCCTGAACTATGACGAGGCCGAACTGCTCACCGGCAAGAGCAACCCCGTCACCGCGGGGAGACACATCCTCGACCTCGGTCCGTCGTTCGTCGTCATCAAGAAAGGCGAGCACGGCGCGCTCCTGGTGCACAAGGACGGGAGCACTCACGGCACGCTGGGGTTCGGGCTTGCCGCTCTCCCGGCGTACCCGACCGAGAAGGTCGTCGACCCCACTGGCGCGGGCGATACCTTCGCCGGCGGCATGATGGGCTACCTCTCGAGCACCGGGTCCACCGACGCGAAGAAACTCACGTCGTACGCCTCGATCCGCACGGCATTGGCCTTCGGCACGGTTGCCGCGAGTTTCAACATTGAGTCGTACAGCCTCGAACGCCTCAAGACGCTCAAGCGATCGGAGATCGACCAACGGCTGCGCGAGTACGAGGAAATGACGCGCATCGGGTGATGGAGGCCGGAAGTCCTCCCAGGCATGGACACGTCCGCGAACGGGGAAGGCGAGTGTGTGTGCGATTGAAGGCCACACTGCGTTGCGTTGTGGGCAACGCGTTCCGAAGCGAAGAACTCGGGATCCCCGTCACGCGTGTCTTATGGCGTGGGAACGGTCCAGGAGACCTGGGACTGGCCGAGGGTTGTGCCTGTGGCGAAGGCGAGATCGGTCTGGGCGATCTGGTAGTCGGTGAGGGCTTGGAGTTCGGCGAGTCGGGCCTCGGCGAGTCGGGATGAGGCGTCGAGGACATTCGTGCTCGTGGACAGCCCGAGATCGAACTGGCGCTGCTCGGCGGTCAGGGTGCGTGTGTTGAGGATGACGGACTGTCTGGCGGCGAGGATGCGCTGCCAGGCGGAGTCGATCGAGTCGATTGCGGCGAGGACCTCGCGGGTGATTTGGAGTTCGCGGGCCTCACGCGTGGAGAGGCGTTGGAGCCGCGTGAGGACGGCGCGGTGGACACGGGCGCGGGCCTCGTCGTTGTTGAGAGGGATGTCGGCGGAGAGGCCGAGTTCCCAGTCGGTGAACTGGTTGTCGGAGAGGGACTTGTAGGAGCGGGTGAATGAGTCACCGAGCCCATTGACGCGATAGGTGTAGTCGAGGGAGAGGAGGGGGAGGGCCGCGTTCTTTGCGAGGTTGATGTTGACGGCGTCGGCGGCAAGGCGGAGCTCGAGTTCCAGGAGGTCTATGCGGTTGTCGAGCGACTGGGCGATGAGCGTGTCGCGGTCGAACTGGTACTGCACGGGATCGGGGGGCGACTCTGGATTGATGAGGGCCTGTGATCGGAGCGTGAGTCCCGGAAGATTCACGATCTGCTTGAGTTCGCGGTCTTGGTCTTTGTAGGTGGTGTTGGCGGTGAAGATGGCGTCGAGAGAGTCGGCGACGCCGGCCTCGGCGCGGGTGACCTCGATCTCGGCGGCGTCACCCGCGGCGGCACGGCGTTTGGCACGCTCGAGTTGCTGCTTAGCGAGTTCGAGTTGCTGGAGTCGGACATCGAGCGTGCCATGGGCCTGATTGAGGCGCCAGTAGGCTCGATCGACCGCTGCAAGTTGGCGGATGACCTCGATCGTGGTGGCGGCCTGCATCGCCTGGGCGTTGAGGCTCGCGATGCGCAGCGGAGCGGTGGCGGCGCGTCGGCCCGCGCCGCGGAGCAGAGGCTGGGAAATCGAGAACTGTGCGTCGGTGGTGTACGTCGCATCGGTGACGGTGAAGGGATTGGTGTCCTTCGTGCGCGACATGGGGAGAGAGATGGTGGCGCTGCCGCCGGTCAAGAGGGGAACACGGACGCCCGGCTCGACGAGTTGCTGGCTGAGTTGGGTGGAGACGAGTTGCGAGGCGGTGGGTTGGTCGAGCTCGCGCCAGAGCGAACGAAGGGTGAAGGCGGCGGTGAACTTCGCGGCCTCTTCGTCGATCTGGGTCTGCGCGATCGCCGGATTGAGGGTGGTGACCTTGAGATCGAGGTTGTGCTCGAGGGCGGAGGCGCGGCACTGCTCGATGGTGAGCGGGACGCGATCGAGACCTTCGAAGGGATTGGGATTGGGCGGCTGGGACGATGGAGTGGGAACGCGATATCGATCGAGGTCGGCCTTGGGGACGGAGCGCAGGCGTGACGCGTCGACGAGGGGGGCGAAGTCTTCGTCGGACAAGGCAAAGGGTGTGCGTGCGCATCCTGTGGCAAGGTCCAGCGTGGCCACGGTGAGCACGCCTGAGATGAAGGGACGAGAGAGGTGGCGAATCGATCGCGGCGTGGAGTGGTTTGGGTGCATCATTCGTGCCTGAGTGCGTCGATGGGGTCGAGGCGGGCGGCCTTGATGGCCGGGAACATGCCGAAGACAACGCCTGTGCCGGCGGAGAAGAGGAGTGCCAGGGCGATCGCCCATGGAGGGATAACGGCGCCCTTGAGTGGCGAGTCGGGGATGATGCGCGCCAGGAGGACGACACCCTCGCCGAGCAGGAGCCCGATCGTGCCGCCGAGGATGCAGAGTGTGACGGCCTCGACGAGGAACTGGAGGAGGATGATGTCGGGTCGGGCGCCGACGGCTTTGCGCAAGCCGATCTCGCGTGTGCGTTCGGAGACGGAGACGAGCATGATGTTCATGATGCCGATGCCGCCGACGACGAGGGAGATGCCGACGAGTACGGCCACGATGCCGGTGAGGAACCCGGCGATGCGTTTGAATCCGGCGATGAACTGGTCGATGGCCTCGACGCCGAAGGTGTCCGGCTCGTCGGGCTTGAGGTGGCGAGCCTTGCGCATGTAGAACGTGACCTCGGCCTTGACGTCCTCGAAGAGGTCTGGGGCTTTGGATTGGGCGACGATGTAGAAGCGTGGCTCGGGCAGGATCATCTCACCCGTCGCGAAGGGGATGAAGACCTCGGATTTGGGCTCTCCGCCACCGAACATGGGGCTGACCTGGACGGTCTCGACGATGCCGACGATGGTGAAGCGCCGGCCGGCGATGAGGAGGGGCTCGCCCGTAGGGTCTGCGGGGAGCGAGAGTTCCTGGACGCCCTTGTCGTTGATGAGGCAGACCTGGAGTCGTTCGGCCTCGTCGGTGGGTTGAAAGGTTCGGCCGAGGGTGACGGAGCGATTCTCGATCGCGTGCCAGTCGGGTCGGATGCCCTGAACGCGGACGAAGTCCTTGATAGTGTCGGCGTACTGGATCTGGGCGGTGAGTTCCATGACCGGAGAGAGTCTCGCGAGCGAGGGGCAGTTGGGGAGGATGCCATCGGCCTGGTCCTTGGTGAGGCGGATCTGGCGAAAGGAGTATCGATCGCGCTGGCCCTCGGGGCGACGAGGGAAGATCCAGACCTTGTTGGCGCCGAACGTCTCGAACTGGTCGAGGACGTACTGCTTGGCGCCGGTCATAAATCCGATGGTGGAGACAACGCTGAAGGCGGCCACGATGATGCCGAGCATGGTGAGTATGGCTCGGACCTTGCTGGCCCAGACGGTGGAGAGGGCGAGGCCGACGGTTTGGAAGAGAAGTCGGAGGAGCATGGGCTAGTCGCGTGCTCCTGGACGTGTGGTGGCGGATGCTGGTGGCGATGTCGAGATCGCGAGTGCGGCCCGTTCGAGATAGGCGCGATGCATGGGGTCGGCGGCGGTGGGGTGGTCGGATTGGATGAGCCCGTCCCTGAGACGGATGATGCGCTGCGCGTGGCCGGCGATGTCCTCCTCGTGGGTGACGATGACGATGGTCTGCCCCTCGTTGTGCAGGGCGTGGAAGAGGGAGAGGATCTCGTCGCTGGTGGCGGAGTCGAGATTTCCAGTCGGCTCGTCGGCGAGGAGGATAGCGGGAGTGTTGACGAGGGCGCGCGCGATGGCGACGCGCTGACGTTGCCCGCCGGAGAGTTGGTTGGGGCGGTGGGTCGTGCGGTCGGCGAGGCCGACGCGTTCGAGGGCACCGAGGGCCTGCTGGCGCGCGCTCGACCAGTTGAGTTTCGAATAGAGGAGCGGGAGGGTGACGTTCTGGAGCGCGGTCTGCTTGGCGAGGAGTTCGAAGGACTGGAAGACGAAGCCGATGGACTCGTTTCGGACCTGGGCAAGGCGCGTGGCGTTCATCTCGTGGGTGGGCTTTCCATCGAGGGTGTAGCGCCCGCTGGTGGGGCGGTCGAGGCAGCCAAGGATGTTCATGAGGGTGGACTTGCCCGAGCCCGAGGCGCCCATGATCGCGACAAACTCGTTGCGCGCGATGGTGAGCGAGACGCCTCGGAGCGCGTGGACGGGCTCGGACCCGACGTGATAGGTCTTGGTGATCTCGTCGAGGAGGATGGCGAGTGGCGTGGGCATGGAGTGTGCAGGAGATTCAGGAACCGAAGGAGAAGTTGAGGCCTTTCTTCTTGCTCTTGTCGCCCTCGAGGGTGACGGGCATGTCGTCCTTGAGCTTCTGGAGGACTTTAAAGGGTCCGGAGATGATGGTGGCGTTCTCGTCGAGGCCGCCGAGGATGATGGTGCGGGTGAGGTCGCTGGCGCCGATCTTGACGGGGCGGGCCTTGGCCTTGCCATCGACGAGCTCGTAGACGACGCGAGCGTATTTTCGCGTGGCGTCGATGTAGGGCGAGTCCTTCTTAACGCGATCGGGGAGATCGTCAACGGCACGATCAAGGACGCACTGGCTGGGAACGAGGATGGTGTCGTCGAAGGTCTCGACCTCGATCTCGGCGTTGGCGGTAAGGCCCGAGCGGAGGACGAGGTCTTTGGTCTTTGGTGAATCGGCGAGGGCGTCGGTGTGGAGTTTGAGTTCGGCCTCGAAGTACGCCGAGCCGTCGCGATCGATCTGACGGAAGAGTTTGAGCCTTTCGACGGTGGCGGGGATGGTGTTGTCGAGGAAGGCATTGACCCGGACGATGGCCTTCTGGTCGGGCCTCACTGGGGCGACGTTGGTCTCGTCGATGCGGGCGCGGAGGATCATGTCGGAGAGGTCGGCGACCGTCATGATGACCGAGGCGGGGTTGTTGAGCGTGCCGACGAGGACGAGTTCGCCGACCTCGGCGTTGAGTTGGATGATGGTGCCGTCGATGGGGCTGGCGATCGTGGTGTTGGAGAGGTCCTTCTCGGCGCGGGCGACGTTGGCGTGGGCGATGTCCACGGCGAACTGGGCGGCACGCAAGGCGGACTCGGCGCGGGCGTGCTCGGTCTCGCTGATATCGAGTTCGGCCTTGGGGATGTCGTGGGTGGAGAAGAGTTCGCGCTTCCGCCCGAGATCGAGGATGGCGGCCTGGAAGGCGGCCTGGGAGCCCTCGAGGCGAGCCTGTTCCGCGGCGAGGGAGGCCCTCGCGGAATCGACGAGGGCCTTGAGATCATCGGCGTCGAGTTTCACGAGTGTCTCGCCGGCATGGACGCTCGCGCCTTCCTTGAAGGGGAGTTCGATGATTCGGGCGGCGACCTGGGCTGAGATCTCGACCTTGCGGCGTGGCTCGATCTCTCCGGGAGCGGAGATAGAACGGGTGAGTGAGCCTCGCGTCGCGGTGGTGGTGCGGACCTCGTCCACGCCGCCCATGCCGGGGCCTGAGAACTTGAGTGCGCCCGAGGAGGCGAGCCAGGTTCCGCCACCGGCGCAGAGGAGCACGAATACAGCGAGGACAGCGACGATCCATTTCCACACGGGTCGGTTCCTTCGAGGGCGTGTCGTTCGAGGCGTGCGCGAGCATCACTCAGGCATCTCGGAGTGTTCCAAGGCATCGAATCACGGTTGAGTGAGAGTCCACCGTGGTCGACCCCGAGCCTGTCCGTACGCCAGTGTACGACAGATGTTCGGAAACCGAGGTGAGTGATTTCAAGGAGGCTTCGTCGATCATTGTGAAGGCCGCGACGACTCGCCGCCTCGATGAGTGTTGGAGGGCGGTTGGAGAGCGGGTTCCTTGTGTGTTCGGCGCCACTCGAAGGCGGTCGCCACGATGCCGAGGCAGGCCAGAGGAATGGTGAACCACAAGGTGACCGCGGAGATGGTGGCAAGACTATCGTGGCCGACGCTGTTGAAAATGAGGAAGGCGGTGTACGCGAGGTACCCGGCGAAGAGCATGGCGGCCTCGTAGCGCGAGATGCCGCCGCCGGCGATGAAGACGGGGAGGCAGGCGACCGCGACGGCGACCATGACGGGGATGTCGAAGGCGAGGATGCTTTGAGGAACCGGGAGGCCGCCTGGGGAGACCAGACCGGTGAATCCGATGATGCACAAGATATTGAAGATGTTGCTGCCGACGACATTACCGACGGCGATGTCGCGATGGCCACGCACAGCGGCGACGACGGAAGTGGCGACCTCGGGGAGTGAGGTTCCCGCGGCGACGATCGTGAGTCCGATGATGACGTCGCTGATTCCCAGAGTTCTCGCGATGCCCGTGGCACCCTGGACCAACCAGCGAGCGCCGAGGATGATCCCGGCGATGCCGAGAACGAGGAACAGGGCGATGGAGGCTTTGGAGGGAAGGGGTGCGGAGTCGGCGGATTGTTGATACTCGTCCTTGATGATCCTGGTTTCGCGCTTGGCCATCCAGATCGCGAGCGCGGTGTAAGCGATGATTCCCAGAACGAGGGCGGCGCCTTCGATCGGGCCGATGCGTCGATCGATGGCCATCAGCCAGACCGAGAGGCTCGCGAGGATCATGATCGGGACATCGACTCGAACGAGTTTCTGATGGACGATGAGGGGACGGATCAGGGCCGTGATCCCGAGGATGAACAGGATGTTGAAGATGTTGCTTCCGACGGCATTGCCGACGGCAAGATCCGGGGTTGCTCGCGCGACGGCACTGAGGGAGACGGCGAGTTCCGGAGCGCTCGTGCCGAACGCGACGACGGTGAGCCCGACGACGAGGGCGGAGATGCCGATTCGTGTGGCGAGCGCGGCGGCACCACGGACGAAGCACTCGGCGCCCACGACGAGGACCGCGAGGCCAAGGAGAAGGTAGACGATGGAGAGTGTCATCGGAACGATTCCTGGAGGGTGCAAGAGTTCAAGAGAGGGTGTGATGCGGTGCGTGGCCGAATGTCGGTGCGCGGCGTCCGCGCGCCGACGATATCGATGTCGCGGGAGCCAGATGGCAAAGATGTCGATGAGTGGTTGCCAATTCCCGTGGGCTTCGAACTACACACTGCCGTAGTTTCGCGGCCGCCGGTGATGGCGTCCAGGGACCGGGCTCGGCGTGGCGGCCGAACCGTGCTGACGATCCGTGGCCCGCGACGATCGCGGGTGGCTACTTCCTGGTTAATTATACTCGTATTCGGTGTGTGCAGAACCGCCCGTGAAGCCGCAGTAAATCGACTCTTGGTGTGGCGACGGGCCGGTTGCGAGTGAGGGATGATGCCAGTAGACTGGCGGCACACCTCGCCGCCTTTCGTGGATGGCGCCCTTGCCTGGAGTTTTTCCATGTCCAACCCCGCATGCCCTAGTCCCGCGCCAGTGGTCCACTTTGAGATCGGGTGCCAGAGTCTGGAATCGACTCGGAAGTTCTACGGAGAGGTGTTCGGGTGGGAGTACACGTCGGGCATGCCCAACATGGCGATGGTGTCGAACCTCGGCGGGCACGTCGAACCGAAAACCGCCGGCATCGGTGGGCACATCTCGGCCCTTGGGCATCCGCCGCACCAGTACGTGCTGTTCTACATCCTTGTCGACGACATCGAGAAGACGCTGTCCCAGATCGAGTCGCGCGGTGGGAGCACGCTCGTCCCGAAGCAGGAGGTGCCACAGATGGGCTGGTTCGCGTGGTTCAAGGATCCGGAAGGAAACGTGCTTGGGTTATGGAAGGCGATGGGAATGTAAGAAAATCCTGAACATGGAATGTCTCATCTCTGACTTATGCACTCGTCCAATCTGATTCGCGACCTCCGTATCCACAAATCTTCGGGCGATGTCTCGCTGACGATCGGAGAAGACGGACCGCCTTCGAGCGGTTCATGGAGAGGGGCCTGTGGCGTGCCGATGTCAAAGGTCTTACGGGTTTGCCAATCTCGCATCTCCGTTCGCTCTCTCGCGCCTGAGTGGCACCCGGCTCTCCCCTGATTTTGGAGAGGCCTGTGATATTGCGGTGGCCAGCGTAGGCACCTCTACACTATCGGGACATGTCGGGGCTGCGAGTCTCGACCACCCAGGCCGTCCGCCGGTCCGGTGCAGATGGGATCAATGTCATGAGACTGCTCATTGCCTACGACGGATCAGATGGCGCCAAAGCGGCTATCGACGATCTCTCGCTGGCAGGCCTTCCGGATGCATCGAGCGCGACAGTCCTGACGGTGATTGACGGCCGATCACTGGCAAAGACCGAAGCGACGGAAGCCAAGGCCGGCGCAAACACGAATCAATCCGGATCCGGAGCAATCGAGCTCTGCAACGCGATCGCGGAGGAGGGGGCGGAGAGACTTCGAGGGCATTTCCCGGCGTGGAATGTTTCGTCGGAGGTATGTGTCGGAGCCCCGGCCTGGATGATCATTGAGCGAGCAGAGTCCGATGGCGGCGTGGACCTAATTGTCATGGGGTCGCGGGGCTTTGGAGAACTGAAGCGGCTGCTCTTTGGGAGTGTTGCGCACCATGTCGTCACGCAGGCGAGGTGCCCGGTTCGTGTTGGACGTCCACGGGCAACAGGGTGGGGGCCAGATCGCCCACTTCGGATCGTCCTCGGCGATGACGGATCGCCCGATGCTCGGGCGGCGCTCCGGTCGTTGGCCGGACGGCGATGGCCATTCGGGACTCGCTTCCTTGTCGCCACGTTCGAGACCGGCTTGCAGGCTCGGCTCTCGAACTGGACGCCCAACTCCGTCTGGGGCGGTAACCCCGTCTTGGACCCCGGTGCCATCGAAGAACATCCGGCACTTCGGGTCGCGGCACAGGCCGCCGAACTTCTCCGAGCGACGTGTCCGGGGGCTTCGGTGACGACACTTGTCCGCGCCCACGATCCGAAGTACGGACTCCTCGAACTGGCGGAGTCCTGGGAGGGCGTGTGTGCCGACTGTGTGTTTGTCGGTGCCACCGGCGTCCGTGGGATCGAACGGTTTCTTGTCGGAAGCGTCTCGACGACTGTCGCGCTCAATGCTCCGTGCTCGGTCGAGATCGTCCACGGGAAAGCCACGGAGCAACAACCGAGGGGCTGAGGATCGGTGATGAGTTCCCACACTCCGGAATCGGGTGGAGCGCAGCAGGAACGTGCAGCCGTCGCCGAGCTGGCCGAGCGGGTGAAGGAGCTCTCGTGCCTGTACGCGGTCGCCGCGGTCTTTGCGGAACGGCGCGGATCGTTGAGCGAGCGCTTGGCGCGAGTGGTAGAGGTGCTCCCTGGAGCGTGCCGCTTCCCCGAGGCCGCCGCCGCTCGACTCCGTCTGGACGGAGTCGAGGTGCGTTCAATAGGGCAACCGCTTGACCCTGCGGCTCCGCACCTCCGCATCGCGCTCCGTGTGGCTGGGAATGAGCGCGGAGATGTGGTGCTCGGCTACGCGAAGATCCCGGTCGCGGCGATGGACCAAGAGGGTGGGCCGTTCCTCGCCGAAGAGCGTGCGTTGCTGGAGACCGTTGCGAGACAGATTGGCGTGTTCGTTGCAAGCGTGGAGTCTGAGCAGCACCGAATCGTCATGGAAGCGACGCTGCGCCACGCGGACAGACTCGCGACCATCGGACAACTCGCCGCCGGCGTCGCGCACGAACTCAACGAGCCGCTGGGGAACGTCCTCGGATTTGCCCAGCTCGCCCTCAAGGCCCCGGATGTTCCCGCGCAGGTCCGGGTGGATCTGGGGCGAATCACGGAGGCGGCGCTGCACGGTCGCGAGATCATCCGCAAGCTGCTTGTCTTTGCTCGGCAGGCACCGGCGTCAAAGCACCCAACCGCGCTCAACGGAGTGATTGAGGAGGCTCTTTTCCTCCTCGAAGCCGGGTGCGAGAACCCGGGCATCCGCTTTGTCCGCGAGCTCGGGGCTGGGCTGCCGGAGATCGAGGCCGACCCGGTCCAGGTCCGTCAAGTTGTCACCAATCTGGTCATCAACGCGATGCAAGCGATCCCGGCAAATGGCACCGTCACGGTCCGCACCGCGACCGATCGTGATGCGGTGGTTCTCTCGGTTGAGGACACAGGCTCGGGAATGACGCCCGACGTTCTGCGGCGTGTCTTTGATCCGTTCTTCACGACCAAGGATGTTGGTCAGGGGACGGGGCTCGGCCTCGCGGTCGTGCAAGGCATCGTGCTCGGCCACGGCGGCACCATTGACGTAGAGTCCGAGCCCTCGCGTGGGAGCGTGTTCCGCGTGAGGCTTCCCGTTCGAGCCGCGCCACCCTCTTGAAGAGGCTCTCTCCGCGTGACGACCGAGACCGCCCGCATCCTCATCGTTGACGATTCACCCGCGACGCGAGAGGTGCTGGAGCGCAACCTGCGCGCCGAGGGGCATGAGGTCCATTCGGCGGCCAGTGTGGCCTCGGCCCTCGACGTGCTGGCACAAGCTCCGATCGATCTGGTGGTAACCGATGTGCGGATGCCCGGAGGCGACGGCACAGAACTGGTCCGCCATGTGCGCGATCACTGCCGCGGCGTGGGCATCATCATGGTCACCGGATTCGCCACCGTCGGCGGCGCCGTGTCCGCCATGCGCGATGGGGTGGACGACTACCTCCCCAAGCCGTTCTCCGAGGAAGAGCTCCGCCACGCGGTGCGCACGGCCCTCGACAGGGTGCGGACGCGGCGGGAGGTCGAGAGTTCCACGCCGGTCGAGGCTCCCGACGGGCTGATCGGATCGTCCCCCGCGATGCAGCGCGTCTACCGCCTCATCAACCGGGCCGCTGGCGCGAGCGTGCCGGTCCTCATTACGGGCGAGAGCGGCACCGGCAAGGAACTCGTGGCCCGCGCGATCCACTACCGTGGCCCGCGATCGTCCGCCCCGTTCCTGGCGGTCAACTGCGCCGCGATCCCGGAGTCGCTCATCGAGAGCGAACTGTTCGGGCACACCAAAGGCTCGTTCACCGGCGCGACGGCCGCACGCCAGGGCTTCTTTGTTGCCGCCGATGGCGGGACGCTCTTCCTCGACNNCCGGGGGGGGGGGGGGCCCCAAGTTCCGCGAGGACTTGTTCTTCCGGCTGCATGTGCTGCCGATCGAGCTCCCGCCTCTGCGCGAGCGCGAGGGCGACGTCGTGCCGTTGTTCCGGCATTTTCTGGCGAGCGCCGCGGAGCACGATTCCATGCCGGCGCCCCGCCTCACCGAAGCCGCGGTGGACGCCCTGAAGCGTTACTCGTGGCCGGGGAACGTGCGCGAACTTCAGAACCTGGCGCAGCGGCTGGTGATCTTCGCGGAGGCCGGGGTCATCGACACGGTGGACCTGCCGACGGTGATGCGGTACGTGGCCCCGCCGACCTCATCGCCCTCAACCTCTCCGGCGGCGGTCCAGCGGTCGCTCCGCGACGTCGAACTGGAGCACATCCGCGCGGTGCTCGAAAGCGTCGGCGGCAACAAGACCAAGGCCGCGGCGATCCTGGGCATCGACCGCAAGTCGCTGCGCGAGAAGCTGAAGGCGGCGGGGAGCGCGACGGCCGGCGGGGCGGAGCCGGGTGCGCCGTGACTGCAGATGCAGAGAGGGCGTGCCGCCGTCTCCACATGTATCGCCGTCAGGAAGGGTCGGGATCGACTTGCGTTCGCCCGAACGGGGCCGCGGGTTGGTGCCTTCGGCACGCGAGCCGGGCTCGCGGATGTGGCCCGCGGAACCGTGCGAGTCGCGCGAACGACCGGCCAATCCGCATGGCCGACCGCACGGGGCGGACGGACGACCTCACCATCGGCGCGGACGACCGGCCACTTGAGCCGGACGGACGGACAATCGACGCGGACGATCGGACGGGCGAGCCGGACGACCGGACGCGTCCCGCGCACGGCGTTCCAAGGCAGTTGGACGGCCGGACGGGCGAGGCGGAAGGGGACGGCTTGGCCGCCCGCTGAAGCGGGAACCGCCGATTCCAGCCCGCAGACGCACCTTTCGATGCCTTCGGCAGGGGGTGCCCCCGCCGCGAAGCGGCCCAAGGTTGCGCGGCCGTTCCCGGCATTCGCCTAGCGCAAAAGCAAGAACGTCGATGCGGGCACAGCAATGACTTTGTCACCGATGGGACCTTCAACGGTCTGCGTGACAATGATTCCGAACGGTGCGGCGTAGGCGGGTCTGGCGCAGAAAGACTCGATCCCTGCCAGCGCGGCCTTGTCCGGCTTGTCCCGGCGGTACTTGACTTCAACCGGGATTCTGTTGGTGCCGATCGTGAGAACCAGGTCGACCTCGGGCTCCTTCGGGCGCTCGGGAAACCAAGCGAGTTCGACACCGGGGATGCCTTTGAGGAAGTACCCAAGGACGCTTTCAATCACATGACCGACCTGGGTTGAGACCGCCTCGTCGCACCCCTTCAAGGCCGCGGGGTCGAGGGGCAGTGTTTCCTGAAGGATGCCGTCGCGAACGAAGTGGTCGCACACGCAGAGCTTGTTGGGCTGAGTCTGCTTCTTCTGGAGCATCTCTTGCGGCTTGATCTCGTGAACCAAGAGCGAGTCGGCCAGGAACTGAATCGTGTCAGCAACCTTTGCGTTCGGCACGGGCGCTTTGAGAAGAGTCTGCAACTCGTCCGCGATCCGCCTGGGCGTGACCGCCTGTCCCGCGTAGCGGCAGACCATCCGGAAGACTTCACGGACGAACGCCGGATCAAGCGGGGCGGCGCCGCGCTTGTGCCCGGGGTCGTGCTCGATGGTCTTGTTGATGACCTCGCCGACGATCTGCTGCCGTACGACGTCGGTCGAGACGGAGGTGGCAACGTGGCAGAGCGGATACCCGCCACGCTCGGAAAAGAACTTGAACGCCTGATCTCTGGTAGTCGCGTGCTTCGTCCCGTGCGCGATGAGGCCAAGCCAGAAATCGCGGTCCTTCCAACTTTCCAAAGGTGCATTGGGCGCGTACGGCGTGAGCCCGCGCACGCCGCGGATACCGGCGATTTCCCACAATCGCAACGGGCCGAGTTCGATCATCGTCATGCGTCCGGCCAGATTGTCCTGCCCTTTGGCGATGCGGAGCGCCGAGCTGCCGGTGACCAAGATACGCGCGTCGGACTTGTCGGCGAGAATCTTCAACTGCACCGACCACTGCGGGAGATTCTGCACCTCGTCGAACAGGAGATAGGCGGGCTTGCCTTCTTTCGCAGCCTCGTTCAGGGTCTTGCCCAAGATGTGCTTCTCGTACCACTCAACGATCGACTGGATCGGCATGGAAATGCCCCCCAGCGCGGGAGCATCGTCGAACTGCACACTGAGGATGCGGGCGGGCTCCACCGATGTTCGCGTCGGGTCGCTCTTTCCCGCGAGCAGCAACTCTTCAATGAGCTGCGTCTGCAAGACGCTCTTTCCGACACGGCGGGATCCGCGAACAGCGACAATCGGCGCGAGGCGGCTGTGCAGCCGCGAGACGATCTCACCGAACGCCCAGCGCGGGAACGTCGGATTGTCTTTCATCGGCTTGCCGCGCCACCAAGGGTTGTTGTCCTCGAGGAACCGGACCAACGCTGGGGTGAGTGAGCCGATCGGTGCTTTTTCGTGCACAGGTTTGGGCTGGCGGGCGTTCTTCGCAACCAGCGACACTGCGCGCCAGAACTCGTGTTGAGTGAGTTTGCGCCCAGTGGACGTCCCGAAGCGCTTGTGCATGTCGTCAAACTTCGCGGAGTACGGCAAGTGATCCCGCGTCCCCACTCCGTCCGGCAACAGCCGCAGAATCTCCAACTGCTCGTTGTCGGACAGCTTGGGAGCCTTCGAGCCTTTCTTCCTTGGTCCCGCCTTGGCGAGCCCGCCGTACTTGCCAATTTTGTCGAGCAACACCCAGAAGTCGTGTTTGCCAATTTTCTCCTTCTTGGCGGCCTCGTATTCCTTCTTCAATCGTTCAAACTCGGGGGTGTACGGCAGCGAGTCCCGAGGTGTGGCGGAATCACGAAGCATCCGCTGTACCAGGATGCGGATTTCGTCAGGGTACTTGGCGGTCTTACTGGCGTTCGCGAAGGTGAGGCTCCTCGTTTCTGGGGCGGCAGCGATCAGGTACCCTGATTATAACCGAGTAAGGCGTGTCGCGCTCAAGTCGCGACTGGCGGTCGCCGGGTCCTCCGAAGGCTGCCGCCCCCCGGCGCTTCTCGCTGAATCCGTGATGTCTCCTGCGTGGTCCGAGCGCTCTCCGCACGCGCGCTGGGGCGTTTGCTGCGTCTCGTTCCGCCCCGTCGCGCGGGGTTGGATGTCCCTGTGGCTTCGTTCTCCCCGCGCCGGCGCGGATGCAAGTGCCGTTCCCGCCGCGCCATGTGCGGCGGATGCTCACGCGACGAGGGTCAGGACCACCCACACGCCCACCGCTTCGACGCAAAAGCGGGCGTCCACGAGGTCGCGGACTCTCGTTGGACGCCACCATCGCAGGAGGATCGTGCCCACCGCGGAGATGGCCGCCCACGCGGCCCGGGCCGCGAAGGGGCCGAGCGGCCAGAACAGCAGGGACGCGGCGAGGGCCAGACGCAGCCACATGGCCGCACGCCACGCGGGCTCTGCGCCGAGGCGCGTCGGGAGCGTCCGCGTGTCGTGGGCCCGATCCGAGTCCTCGTCGTCGATGTCGCAGAGCACCGCGTCGGCATAGACCCGCAGCGTGAGGTACGCGAAGACAAGCCCGGACAGCAGGATCGGCGCCGGGGCGAGCGCCGGGTGCGAGAGGAAGCGGGCGACGAGGTCCGCGCCCGCCGCAGCGCCGTGCGACCCCGCGCCCTGGGCCGCGCCCAGGCCCGCGACCGGCACCGCGAAACCCGCGATCCCCACGCCGACGAACAGGTTCTTCAGGATGAACCGGTCCTTCACGCGCGGGCGAGCGTGGGAGTGGCGCGGGGTGCCCGCGTAGAGGAGCACGCCCGCGATCGTCAGGCCCGTTCCCACCACGGCGACGGGGTGGAGCCTCCACCCGGCCCACGCGGAAACCATCGCCGCGACGAGCATGACCAGGCGGGCCGTGTGGCGGTGGGCGAAGAGGAACGCGAAACGCTCGGGGTGGGCCCGGGCATCCGCGGGATCGAGCCAGGCGTCGCGGAGCTTCACGCGGTCGAGCAGGTACGCGAGCAGGGCGGTGCTCCAGGCATAGACGAGCGAGGTCGCCGTGAGGTCGTCGTCGATGCCCATCAGTTGCGACGCGCACACCACCGCCGCCGCGACATACATGGCGGCCCATACGGCGAGATGTGCGATCGGCCCGAGCACGGGGATCTCCCTGCGGCCGCTCCCGGCCCGGTGTCGAACGCTCGCGCGGGCTAGACCGTCGCGTGTGCCCGAACGCCGTGCAAGCGTACGTCGCGCGCGGGGCGAACCGCCCCGATGGTTCTGTTCTCCCCGCGCTCACGACGCGACGATCGGCGATTGTGCGGCGCGGCGGCGGGGCGAGCCCTGGCACGCGGGTTGCCTTGTGGGGGAGGGACACCAAACACGGAGATTCACCGCCATGACCACAACCGCCAACGGCACCGCGATGCTCGCACCAACCATGACCGCCTCCACACCTACCGCGGGGCGCGATGGCACGGGCGGCCCGGCGCACCCCAAGCTCTTCCAGCGCGTGCGTGAGCAGATGGACCGAGCGGCCGAGACGGTGGGCCTCGCACCCGAGGTCCGCACGATCCTGTCCTTGCCCGCGTGCGAGATCGGTGTGAACTTCCCCGTGACCATGGACGACGGGCGCGTCGAGATGTTCTCCGGCTATCGCGTGCAGCACAACAACGTGCTCGGGCCGTTCAAGGGTGGCATCCGGTATCACCCGGACGTGAGCCTCGACGAGGTGCGCGCCCTCGCGGCGTGGATGACGATCAAGTGTGCCCTGGTGGACATCCCCTTCGGTGGGGGCAAGGGCGGCGTGCAGGTTGATCCCTCCACGCTCAGCCGGCGGGAAGTCGAGCGTCTGACGCGCCGATTCGTGTACGCGCTGGGCGCGAACATCGGGCCGGGGTACGACGTGCCGGCCCCGGACGTGAACACCGATGCGCGCACGATGGCGTGGATCGTGGACACGTACGCGGCCACGTTGCCGCCGCAGGAACGGATCCGGGCGCTGGGTGTCGTCACCGGAAAGCCGGTGAGCGCGGGCGGCTCGATCGGTCGCGAGAAGGCGACCGGGCAGGGCGTGGTCGACCTGATCGAGATGTGGGCGGCGGACCAGCGATGCAAGGTGAGCGACTTGTCGTACACCGTGCAGGGTTTCGGCAAGGTCGGCTCGTGGGCGGCGCGGATCCTGAAGGACAAGGGCGCGACACTGCTCGCGGCACAGGACGCGACAGGGTCGATCAAGGCATACACGAATACAGGGCTGGATGCCGATGCGCTCGCCGAGCACGTCAAGAAGACCGGCGGCGTCGCAGGGTTCGTGGGTGCACAGGCGGTCGCGACGGACGAGTTCTTCGGCGTGCACGCCGACGTGTTCATCCCCGCCGCGCTGGAAAACCAGGTGACGGGCGAGACCGCTCGGCTGCTGAACGTCCGGCTCGTCGCAGAGGGCGCAAACGGCCCGACGACGACCGAGGGCGATGCGGTACTCCGCGAGCGGAACATCGCGGTCCTTCCGGACGTGCTGTGCAACGCCGGCGGGGTGATCGTCAGCTACTTCGAGTGGCTGCAGAACCGGAGCGGGGCGGCATGGAACGCGGCCGAAGTTGATCAGCGGCTGCGCCAGATCCTTGAACGGGCCTACGCCCGGGTGAAGGAGATGGCGGAGGACAAGTCGCTCGACTGGCGCGACGCCGCGTACGCCGTGGCGCTCAAGCGGATCGAGCAGGTCTACGGCGAACGAGGCATCTTCCCGTGATCGGCGTCTGAACGAAGTGCACCGATGAACCCCAAGCTTCAGGAGTATGCCATGAACTACCGCACCATCCACGTCACGCAGCAGGACATGGAGCGCCTTCGCGCCCTGATTGCAGCGACCAACGCCGGGCGCGGCGACGACCGGGATCGGCCTTACATCGCGACACTTGCGGCCGAGTTGGATCGGGCCGTGGTCGTGGGGCCCGACGAGGTCCCGCCCGATGTCGTGACGATGAACTCGCGTGCACGCCTGAGAGACGGTCGTCGCACCTGGGTCATGACACTGGTGTTTCCAGAGAACGCGAACCCCGAGGATGGTGCCGTCTCCGTGCTCGCGCCCCTGGGTGCGGCGCTCCTGGGGTGCCGCGTCGGTCAGACGGTGAACTTCCGGGTGCCTGGCGGGGCTGAGCGCACGTGCGACATCCTGAGCGTGCTCTATCAGCCCGAAGCGGCGGGCGACCTTCACCTGTAACGCCAGTTTGTTGTTCACACTTCAAGTACCACAGCCATCTCGTCGCGTGCCACGCACGCAAGGAGTGCACCATGACCAACCGACCCATCGTCAGCACGCTGGACGCCGCTCGTCTGGAGCCATTGCTCTTTGGAAGCTGGATCGAAGCGCCAGTGCTCCGGCTCCGCTCGCTTCTGGAGCGTGCGATGAGGGTCGCACCGCCCCGGGTGCCGCCCGATGTGGTCACGATGAACTCGCGTGTGCGCATCAGGTACCCGGGTGAAGCAGAGTCGGAGACGCTTGACCTGACCTTCCCGGACGCGACCGGCCTCTCGGTCTTGTCACCGCTTGGTGCGGCGCTCTTTGGCGCCCGCGAGGGCGAGAGCGTGCAGTGCGCGAGCGGTCGCGTCTCCCGTAGCGTGACGGTCGAGCGGATCGAGTACCAGCCCGAGCGCGAGCGTCATTTCGATCGGTAGCACCAAGCGAACCTTTCAGGAGGTGTGACATGCCGATGACTTCACCCACACTGCCCATCCACATCAGACCGGGCAATCTGCAGGCGAGTCCCGCGATCGAGGCGTGGGTCCATCACAAGCTCGCCGGTGTGTTCCGGCGGTACGGCTCGAAGTTGACAGCAATCGAGGTCCACTTTGAGGACGTGAACGGCCCGAAGCGCGGGGCCGCGGATGCTCGATGCCTGATGGAGGCTCGCGTCAACGGTCGGCAGCCGATCGCGGTTCAGGCCCGTGCCGACGATCTCTACGCCGCCATTGACGGAGCGGCCCGCAAGCTCGACGCGGCCATTGCCCGGTGCGTCGAACGTACCGACTCACGTGCGCGACGACGGTTCCGCCAAGAACCCATCGCCTGGAAGCCATGCATGCTGGCGCTAACTCCACTACATTTACAGCAGTTCGCCACCGCATCTGGGCGTGCCCATGCGTTCAGTCAGTAACACGCAAGAACGATCGACCGCCCCAGAGGACGCCCGTGGAGTTCAGCGTGGACATGCTTGATTTCAAGGAGAAGTGCCGCAGCGAATCCAGTGTCGCCTGCGTGAGTTCTATCCGTCTCTCACCCACGAGCCAAGCGCACCCAAAGCACGTTCATTGCGCTGAATCGCACTGGCGTGGTGAGAGGAGTGGTGGGGGGCGAGGTGGGGTGGTAGTGGGTGGGGTGGTGGTGGTCACGGCCAGGCGATTTTGATATCCGTCTACGTGCACGGACTGACCTGGAGTTAAGAGGCACATCAAATTGGTAGAATGTTCGGGACAAGACGTTCGGATCGACGGCCGAGCGGTTGGTGCGGGAAGTTCTAGCTCAACACTCGCCGTCAAGCCCGTTCACGCTGGTTGATCTCGCAGGGCCGGGCCAATTGGAGTGATTCATGACCTGGGAAATCATCCTCGGTTGCGCCGTCATCATCTTGGCCCGTGTCGGCGACGTCTCGCTGGGGACGATGCGCACCGTAGCGGTTGTCAATGGTCACCGGGGTGTGGCCTGGTTGCTCGGTCTGCTTGAGATGACGATCTGGGTGTTCGTCGTGTCGGCGGTCATCGAACACATTCGGACGGAACCGGCCTACGGAATCGCCTTTGCCTTCGGCGCTGCGACCGGAAACTACGTCGGCGTCACGCTCCAAGGGTGGCTGCCATTTGGTAGTCAGGTGGTGCGTGTGTTCACCCGAGACGGCACGACCATGTTCGAGCGGCTTCGCCAGGATGGTTTCCGTGTCACGAAGTTCCAGGGAGAGGGAAGGGACGGAGCGGTGGCCATGCTGTTTGTGCAAGTTGGCCGGGCACGTACCAGGCACGTCCTTCGCATTGCACGCGAGATCGATCCCCGGTGTTACTACACCATCGACGACATCCGCATAGCCAACACCGCGCACACCCCGTCTTCGTCCACCCACCCGAGTCCGTAGGCAGTCGACCACGAGCGGAGGATTCGTGCCATGCAGGAGCAATCTAATCATGAGGGGCTCAAGGCGATCGCATCACAGCGCCGAGAGCTGACTCCCGACGCATCAGAGGTGTTTCAAGCGTTCCATCTCGGGCTGGTTTAGCAAGAACATGTTGAGGAACACCATCATCTGCCGCAGGTGGTACTGGGCACGGACCGTGGCGATGTCGCCGATGGAGGCTCCCATGATCGCCGCGGGAGTTCCGCTCCAGGCGCTGGCCGTCTTGGCCTCCAAGGCGGCGAGGTAGGTCTGCAGCTTTCCGAGATGGTCGTGGTCGCTCTTGCCGAGCTGGTTCTCGATAATGACGGCCTCACCCAGGGAGTCCTCGGCGACCAGGTCGACGCTGAAATCGCCAGCGTCCTGTTCACGATCGACGTTCGTCAAGACCAGGTCGAGGAGTTCGCCGAGCACGTCGATGTTGCCCTCGAGCCACTTTGTGAAGTCCAGGGCTTCATGCTTCCAGACTTCGCGGAGAGGGACTCGCTCGAGTTTACCGATGCCTGACTCTGCCATGAAGAACTCCTCTCAAATCCGCACTGGCGTGATCCCAAGGGTTGCCGCCTGATCTTGAATGCGCTTGAGGTGGTCTGCCTACAGGCCCGGAGCGCGGGGAACGCATCTGGGACGAGTTCCTCAGGGCACACGCTAAGACGCTCTGGGCCTGCGACTTCCTGACGATGCGCGTGCTCACGCGCAAGGGCCTGCGTTTCGCCTTCGCCCTGGTCTTTGTGCATCCCAAGACGCGAAGAGCGCATGTGTCGTTCTGCACGATCAACCCCTACGCGAACTGGTTCACAGAGGTCGTCCGACGGTTCGTGGCATCGGTTCCCAACGGGATGGCCAAGCCGCGGATATTGCTCCGCGACCGCGACGACAAGTTCCGGGTCGGAGACAATGCCTTCGGCAGGGCGCTGGCCAACGCCGGCATCAAGACCATGCAACTGCCGCACCGGTCGCCCAACCTCAACGCCTACGTCGAGAGACTGATCCAGAGCATCGAGGTCGAGTGCCTCGACCACTTCATCGTGCTGGGCACACGGCACCTGGACTACCTGCTGTCGGAGTACATCGACTACCACAACCGGGAGCGGCCGCACATGTCCTTGGAGTTCGCCACGCCGATGGGGCGGAAGCCGCCAGTCCGCGACGGGCCGGTCGAGCCCCGCGAGGTCCGCTGCAAACATCGCCTCGGCGGCGTGATCAAGCACTATTACCGGAAGGCCGCGTGACACGGTTTGCCCCTGAAATCCAGGCCGAAAGGCACGGACAGAATACTTGTACAGGACGCCTTCCGGCCAACCACTTCCACCAGCCGCGGACGACCGAAGGTAAGGGTCCCGGTCTTATCGAAAGCGATTGTGTCGATGCTGCCCGCCAGGTCGAGATACGCACCCCCCTTGAAGAGGATGCCATGCCGGGCCCCGTTGGCGATGCCCGAGAGTATGGCCGAGGGAGTGGCGATCACCAAAGCGCAGGGGCTGGCGACGACCAGGAGCGTCATCGCGCGGTAGAGCGAATCGCCCCACGCCGCATCGAAGAAGACCGGCGGAATGACCGCCGCGATTACGGTGGCAGCGACGACTGCGATTGTGTATGGATGGGCGAAGCGGTCGATAAAGTGCTGGGCGGGAGCGCGCCCTTCCTGCGCCTGTTCGACCAGACGTACGATTTTCGCAAGCATGGTTTCATCGGCGCGCCGAGTCACTTCAACAACCAGCGAACCTCCTAGGGCGATAGTGCCTGCGAAGACCGGTTCGCCCACGGTCTTGCGCACCGGGACGGATTCGCCTGTAATAGCCGCCTGATCCACTTCACTTCCGCCCGAGCGAACTACGCCGTCGGCGCTGATCCGCTCGCCCGGGCGAATCAAGATGGCCTGGCCAGGCTCGAGTTGCTCGACCGGAATGCGCGCGGTCTCTCGCCCGTGAGTGTCCACGAGCGTCGCCAGCTTCGGGCGCAGGTCCATGAGCATAGCGACGGCGCTTCGCGTTCGCGCCATCGCGTAATGCTCGAGGGTCTTGGAGAGGCTGAACAGGAAGATGAGAACCCCACCTTCAAACGGGTTCCCGATGGACGCCGTGCCGGCCGCCGCGGCAGCCATGAGAAAATCGATCGACAGCCTGTGGTGGTCGCGCAGTTCGCGCCAGCCATCCATCGCGATGCGATGGCCACCCACAACGTAGACCAGCGCCAGTGGCAGCCAACGCCAGGGCGACGGGCCCAGCGGCGGCCACTGCAACAGACCTCCGGCGATCATGCCCGCTGTCACGATCAATGTGACGCGCAGGTAGTAGCGGGACTCTGCGTTCTGCTTCATGGCGTGATTCACAGGCTGCGTCATGACGGTCAATGGTAACTACACGGGGCCGAGGTTCGCTGCCTGGAAGGCGCCGGTGGTTCCCCAGCCATGTGACCGCTGGGCCTCCGCTCACCAGGCCTCGCAGTTGGAGCCCAGCGCTACCCGCAAGGAGTTCGCCGACACACCCGAGCGACAACAGGCGAATACGATCACATCGGAAGGACACCGACAAGGAGACACGCATGGGTATCAACGGAAAAGTCGCCCTTGTCACTGGCGCTGGCCAGGGTATCGGCCGCGCCATCGCACTCCGTCTCGCCGCTGACGGCGCGAACGTGGTGATCGTGGATGTCAAGGTCGACAAGATCAAAGAGGTCGCTGACGAGGTGCGGAAGGAGGGGCGCAAGACCACCACCTTCCGGGCCGACGTGAGCAAACGCGATGACGTGTATGCCGCGGTCGATCATGCCGAGAGGGAGCTCGGCGGCCTTGACATCATGGTCAACAACGCCGGCATCGCCTCGATCCAGCCGATCTCCGAGGTGACACCGGAGGAACTCGACAAGACCCTGAAGGTGAACATCGCCGGCGTGCTGTGGGGCATCCAAGCAGCCGCAAAGAAGTTCAAGGACCGCAAGCAAAGGGGCAAAATCATCAGCGCGTCGTCCATCGCGGGTCACGAGGGCTTCCCGCTCCTGGGCGTGTACTCGGCGACCAAGTTCGCCGTGCGGGCGCTCACGCAGGCGGCGGCGAAGGAGTTTGCCTCCAGCGGGATCACGGTCAATGCCTATTGCCCGGGCGTGGTCGGGACCGACATGTGGGTCGAGATCGACCACCGGATGGCCGAGATCACCGGCGCCAATATCGGCGAGAACTACAAGAAGTTTGTGGGCGGGATCGCATTGGGGCGGGCTCAAACTCCGGAAGATGTGGCGGCGTTCGTCTCCTACCTTGCCGGTCCCGATTCCGATTACATGACCGGTCAGGCCCCGATGATCGATGGCGGGCTCGTGTACCGGTGACATGTTGCTGTACCTCCTAGATTTATGCGGTGTAGGAGTGTTCGCCGTGAGCGGCGCGATCGTGGCCGCACGTAAACGCTTCGACCTGCTCGGTATCGCCGTCATCGCGACCGTCACGGCCATCGGTGGGGGCACCATCCGCGATGTGCTTCTGAACCGACACCCGGTGTTCTGGATCAGGGATGCCACCTACCTCTTCGTCATTGTCGGGGCAGCGACGCTCACGGCCGTGTACATGCTCTTCCGCAAGCCCCCGCACCTGTGGCTGCTCATCGCGGACGCTCTTGGGCTCGCGCTCTTCACTATCAGCGGCGCTCAGGTCGCCGAAGAACGCGATGTGCCTGCGGTCGTCATCGTGGTCATGGGGACGATCACCGGGTCCGCGGGCGGATTGCTGCGCGACGTGCTAGGGGCCGAGGTCCCGCTGGTTCTGCGCCAGGCGGACCTGTACGCTTCAGCGGCGATTGCGGGCGCCACAACGTACCTGCTGTTGCAGGCAGCCGGGGTGGACCGCACACCGGCCGCGCTTGTGGGCATGGCAACGGTAGTGGGATTGCGCCTGGCTGCAATCTTCTGGAAACTTCGATTGCCCGTCGTTCGCATTCCCAACGATGAAGCGAGGAAGCCGGACGCGCCTTCGTGAGCGGAATGTCCATTTGCTTTCTGGACATACTGCCGCCGTGGCGTGGACTTGTGGCACGAGTCGTCGAAACGAGCACCTTCAGGATGCCGGACTGGCCTTCAACTTCCAGGTCCAATCTACAAGAGTGACCATGAGCTGCTGGATGTGTTGCCGGGTGTCGTCGTCGGTGAGATTTCCGTCGGAGTCGAACCGCTTCGCCGCGTTGCCGATCATGACCTCGGGCTGATTAACCGGGAACATGTTGAGGAACACCATCATCTGCCGCAGATGGTACTGAGCGCGGGCGGTGCCAATGTTGCCGACGGAGGCGCCCATGATCGCCGCGGGCTTGCCGCTCCAGGCGCTCTCGCCGTACGGGCGGGACGCCCAGTCGATGGCGTTCTTGAGCACACCCGGCACCGAGTAGTTGTACTCCGGGGTGGAAAAGAGCACCGCGTCGGCAGCGTGGATGCGCTTCTTGAGGTCCACCACCGACGGCGGCGGTGTGCGCTCAAACTCCTCGTTGAAGCCGGGCAGGCCGCTGAGATCGAAGGTATCGAGTGTACACCCCTCGGGCAGGAGCCCGCTCGCGGCCCGCAGTGCGGCGCGGTTGTAGGACGCCTTGCGAAGGCTGCCGGCGATTCCCAGGATGCGTACAGAGTGCTTCATGCGAGGTCCTATCGTTGGTGTATTGTCCAACGAGGTGCTTCAGGCCGCGGAAAGCGCCTCCAAGTCCAGTGGCCTGGTGAACATCGCCAGGCTCCCGTCTTTGGCCCGGGGCCACTCGTCCTTTGGCCTATCCCAGTAGAGTTCAACTCCGTTGCCGTCGGGGTCTCGCAGATAGAGCGCTTCGCTGACTCCATGGTCGGAAGCGCCGTCGAGTGAGATCCCCGCCTTGATGATGCGGCGGAGCGCATCCGCGAGCGTCGCGCGCGTCGGATAGAGAATGGCGAGATGAAACAAGCCCGTGGTGCCGCGGGCCGGTGGCCTGCCGCCTTTGCTGTCCCAGGTGTTCAGCCCGATGTGGTGGTGGTAACCGCCCGCCGAGAGGAACACGGCGTCTGTCCCGTGCCGCTGCGTCACCTCAAATCCCAGCACTCCGCGGTAGAACGCCAGGGCGCGGTCGATGTCCGCGACCTTGAGGTGTATGTGGCCAATCCGAACAGCTGGATCGATTGGGGCGTTCTCCATACACGGGACTCCTCGTGAGACCTGGTCAGCAATAGTACGACCGACAAGGATCGCGCATTCAGAGTCGCCTCCCATGATGCGTGAGCGGATAATGGGTGTCATGGAATCGACACGGCGAAGAGGCTCTTTGGACTCTCCCACCACGGGGGCAGCCGGTCACGCGGCGCTGCTGGACAGCGAGGGAGCGGTCGTGATGCGGCTTCGCGCGATCGATCAGCTTTTTGATGCGGTCGATCCATCTCCGTTCGGGCAGCAGGACTTGAGCCAGTGGGCGGCCGAGTACATCCTAGAGAGTGTCAAGGAGATGCAGGTCCCCTTTCCCAGCGAGATCGTGGTCGTGATCGACAAAACCTGCGATTCTGGTGCAATCCCAGTTATCAGCAACGCCGTCCGGGAGTTCTTCGCGCGGCAAGCCGAAGTCCACCGGCGCTCATTGCGCCGTCTGCTCCAGCGTGGGCTCATTACACTCGCGATCGGCGTGGTGTTTCTAGTCGCGTTCTTCGGATTCTCACGCTTCATCGCCTGGTTGCTCGGGGATGGTCCGGTCGCCTCCCTGCTTCGCGAGGGTTCGCTCATCGTGGGGTGGGTAGCGATGTGGAGGCCCATCGAGATTTTCCTCTACGACTGGTGGCCGATCGCAGGCGAGCGCCGACTCCTCGCCCGCCTCAGCGGAGTCGATGTCCGGGTTGTGGCGCCGGGCGCAGGCAGTGCGGCCAGCGGTGCAGAAATCCAATCGACCGCTGCCGCGGCTCAGGCCATTCAACGCTGGGAGAACGAGGGATGTCGAATCTACCCGCGCGAAGAGCGCCGAATGCACCCGCTACCACGTCGTACTCCTCGGAGTGGTCGCTAGTGTCCTGACTTGGAGGTAGCCGCACGATTTCTGGCGGCCCGTCCGAGGATGGTGTCGGCGTCGGCGGTCAAGACGAAGGGCCGGGCGTCATCGTTGCGGGCATCGAGGTAGTCGAGAGCGGCTCGTTCGAGCTTGGCGACGCTGGTGAACACGCCGCGGCGGAGCTGCTTTTCGGTCAGGTCGGCGAACACCCGCTCGACCTGGTTGAGCCAGTTGGCGCTGGTCGGGGTCAAGTGCAGGTGGTACTCGGGGCGCTTGGCGAGCCAGCGCTGGACCGCCGGGGTCTTGTGCGTCGCGTAGTTGTCCAGCACGATGTGGATGGCCGTACCGACCGGCTCGGTCGCCTTCACCACCTCGTCGATGGTGTTGAGGAACTTGATGAACTCCTGATGCCGGTGGCGGCGGTGGCACTCGCCGATCACCACGCCGGTCTTAACTATCAGGGCCGCGAGCAGGCTGGACGTGCCGTGGCGGTGGCAATCGTGGGTGCGCCGCTCGGGTGTGCCCGGACGCGTCGGCAGGAGCGGCTGGGTGCGGCCCCGACTTGGCGAATCATCGAGCGTGCAGAGGCCGATGGCGGCATAGACCTCATTGTCATGGGCTCGCGCGGCTTCGGAGAGCTCAAGCGGCTGTTGTTTGGGAGTGTGGCCCATCACGTCGTCACGTAGGCCAAGTGCCCGGTCCGTGTTGGTCGCCCTCGGCGGTCACCCGATCGGGCGGATCATCCGCTTCGGATCGTCATCGGAGACGATGGATCGCTAGATGCAATGGCTGCGCTCCGATCGGTGGCATCGCGGCGGTGGCCCTTCGGAACTCGGATGCTCGTTGCCACGATTGAGACTGGAGTCCAGACGCGTCTCTCCAACTGGACTCCCAACACGGTTTGGGGTGGCGATCCGGCCCTGGACTCCGATGCCGCGGCGGAGCGTCCGACGCTCCGAATGGCGGCACAGGCGGCCGAACTCCTCGGGGCGATGTGCCTAGGGGTGGCGGTCACGACACTCGTTCGCCACCATGATCCAAAGTACGGATTGCTGGACATGGCGCAGACCTGGGAGGGGGTGGGTGCCGACTGCGTCTTCGTCGGCGCCACCGGGGTCCGCGGCCTCGAACGATTCCTCGTCGAGAGCGTCTCGTCGACTGTGGCACTCAAGGCCCCGTGTTCTGTCGAAATCGTCCACCGGAGGGGAACTCCTCCTCGCCTGGCAAGCTGAGGGAACGGCTATGAACCCCGCGGCCTGCAATCCGGTCGTGCCCAGCGGAAACGTAAAGCCGTCGCCTCACTTGTCGAGCGAGTGAAGGAACTCACGCTGTGTGAGCGAGCTTTCACGGACCGACCTGGTCGAGATGGAACCCGTCTGCGGTCACGCCTTCGCGGCCATCACGCCTGGAGATCGGCGGTTTTCCTGGGAATCAAAGACTCGCCACGAAGTGCCGCCACGCTGCCCAGGGTGTAGGCCCCCAGCGCCATCGCCAGATCTCTGACGGCGATGTCGTAGTACCCGGCAAATGTCACGGCGCCGGCAATGAGCACCAGCCATATGGCCACGACATACGCCCCCAGTCGCGGAAAGGCCGTCAGAACCGCCAGCCCCGCGATGATTTCGATCACGCCCACGACCATCATGAACGTGTGGGGGTCCACCGGGACGACCTTGGTCATGAACTGCGGCAGATACTTCGACCAGTCGGTCAGGAGGTTGGTGGACTTGTCGGCACCCGCCACGATCGGGATGAGCCCGTAGCAGAGCCGGAGGGGCACATAGATGTGATTGAGTGCTCGTGATTCCATGCTATCGACTCCTGTGGTTGTCGGACCGTTCGTGGCGCGCGCTGCGTGGCCTCCGGAACATGCGCTACATCATCCACCGGGCCGCGAGTTGTTCTTGAGGGCCGGCTTCGGACTCGTGCCCGCCCGGCCTCGTACCATCCGCCCGGCGCGCCTGGATCTGCTTGATCACGAGCGCAGAGCACGGGAGCTCGGCAAGCACTCGTTCCGCCGTGCTCCCCACCAATGCGTAGCGCAAGTTGGTCCGGCCCTGGTTGCCAAGTACGAGCAAGTCCGCGCCATGCTCACGCGCATATGCGGCGATGCCCCTGCCGTAATGCCCGTGCTCCGAGATGTCCAGCTTGAAATCGATCGTGGACAGCTCTGCGGAGAGTGGCTCAACGAACTCGACAAGCCTTGGTCCCAGCGAAGCGCGATACGCGTTCCAGGAGTCCATGAACTGGATCGGCTTGCGTGGCCACATCCCAAGCGGATCGCCGGAGTAGTCCAGGTCGACGCTCGGCGGTATCGCGATGTGCACGATGCGCAGTGCTGCCTTGTCGAATCGGGCGACGCGTACAGCCATCTCAACGGCCCTGAAGGAGGTCTCAGAGAAGTCCGTGCAAGCTACGACCGACCTATACGCGCCCGTGTGATTGTCGCGAGCGAGCAGCACGTCGGTGGGTACATGCCGAAGGCATGCCGTCGCCACTGGCCCTGGTCCGCGCGCGGTGCGATCTGGGCTGCTCACCCCAAGGACGAGCAGGTCTGCCCGGTACGCATCCACCGCACGGGCAAGGACGTCCAGCGGCACGCCCACTTCGACATCAACCTGGCCACAGACGGCCGTTGCAAGTGCGGTATCTCTCCCGATGTTCTCCCCTCCGATCTCTTCCGCCATCCGTTGTGCGATCTCCCGGGCGCGGTCCTTCATCACGTTCCACGATTGTTCACGGCCGAGGCCCACGAACGCCAGCACCTCGCCCACAACGGAGGGCTCGATCGCGTGGATGCTGTGTAGGACTGCGCCATTACGGGCGGCGATCCGCCACGCCTGCCCCATGGCGCCACTCGAGGACGCGGTGAGATCAAGGCCGACCACGATATTGTTGAGAGGGGTCATGGGTACCTCGGTGTCCACGTCACTGTGAGCCCTACGGAGCAGGACGCTGACGAGAGCATGGTGTCGTGCGACCCGCACCCGATCTATGCGACAACTTCCCCAATCGATCTGCCCGGCCCGCGAACGCCGAGGCCGCTGCCCCCGGCATGGAGCGAGACGATCGTGTCGGCCACGCGGTGGCGAGCCTCCGCGGGTGGGCGAGCGTCGACGGCGACGGCTCGCGGTACGATCGGGTGATGGGACAACGAACCTTGTTCACTGTCGGTCATTCCACGCGCGCGTGGACGGAGTTCGTGATGCTGCTAAAGGTCTGGGAGATCAAGGAGCTGGTAGATGTGCGGACGGTGCCGCGGTCGCGCACCTTTCCCTGGTTCGATGCGCAGCGGATGGAAAAAACCCTGCGGAAGTCGGCGATCTCGTACGTTCACATTGCTGCGCTCGGCGGATTCCGGCACCTGAAGAGGGAATCGGTGAACGCTGGCTGGCGGAACGCCCGCTTCCGTGCGTACGCAGACTACATGCAGACGGAGGAGTTCGAAGACGGGTTGCGGGAATTGAACGAGCGGCGGAGGGAGCGGCGCGTGTGCGTGATGTGCTCGGAGGCCGTGTGGTGGCGATGCCATCGCCGTATGATCGCCGACGCGGAAGTGGCGCGCGGCATCCCGGTGAAGCACGTGATGAGCGAGACGGTGGCAACGCGGCACGAACTGACCGGGTTCGCGGTCGTGAGGAGGATGAGGAAGCGAGGAGGAGGGGCGCCGGTGATCACATATCCCGGGGTCAGCGAAGCGATCGCGAGTCCACGGAAGATCAGGAGATGAAGGGACCAAGCATGGAAGATCCGAACACCGAGCGGTCGAGAGAAGTTCCCCAGGCGGAACGGTTGCGTCAGCACCCCGCTGAGCGGTTCGCGGCGTCGCAGCACCAGTACGACCTGAACGAAGTGGCGACGAGGCTTGGGGGAGAGCTCGAGGCGGGGCAGGCCGGGCACCGCCAGGAAACGCTCTATAAACGCGGCCCCACAACCATGGCCCTGTTTCTCTTTGGACATCTCACACGCCTCCCGCCGCACCGCACGAAGGGCGTCGTGGCCATTCAGGTGCTCGAAGGCCACATTCAGGTAACGGCGGATGGCCAGGCACACGACCTTCATCCCGGCCATCTGCTGGTGCTGGCCCCCGAGGTTGAGCACGATGTGCTCGCGAGAGTGGTGAGCCGGATGCTCTTGACCGTGCACTTGGATGTCAGCGCCGCCAATCGATTGGAATGACAAGCTGTTGTGGGTGCCAGCGGAAGAAGGTCGACCTGAGGCAGGGTTCAAGCCTCCGCAAACCCTTCGCGGATCGCTAGGCGGATCAGTTCCGTGCGGTTGGACACTCCGAGTTTCCTCATCATGCGGTCTTGATGCCGGTCGATGGTCTTAGCGCTGCGGCTGAGCTCCGTTGCGATTTGCACGCGGGTGAGCCCCTTGCCGATGAGACGAAGAACCTCGATTTCGCGCGACGAGAGAGAGGCGAGTGGCGTTGCGGGTCCGGCACCAGGATCCGCGGTCCTGCGGCGCGAGCCACCCGCGGCGCGCATCGTTGCCGGCCGACAGTGGGCCCGCACCTTCGGTCCCATGACGAACGTGCCGCCGCTGCTGCTGGCAACTTCTCGGAGCCCCGCCACGATGTCATCGAGCTGGTCGCCCTTGGCAAAGTACCCCCAGGCACCACACTTGTACGCGGCTGCCAGGTAGCCGTCACGAATGTGAGCGCTTAGGAAGACGAACCGGAGCTTGGGGTGAGCGCGGCGGAGTCGGTCCGCAACCTCGAAGATGTCGGGGCCCGGCATCTCGATGTCCAGCAGAACAATGTCGGGCTGGAGCCTAGCGGTCTCCTCCAGCAGCCGCTCTGCGGTCGCGAGGCTTCCGACAATGCGAATCCGGCCATCGACGGCGAACTTGGCCCTGAGCCCTTCCACCAGCACGGCGTGGTCGTCCACGCACAGCACGCGTATACCGACGTCACCGCCAGACAGGACGGTCGGGGCGAGGCCCGGGATCACGCGTTGCGCCGGCGCTTTCGCATGGGCGCGACTTGCCTTTGCCGAATCAGCGCTGTGCCTGGGTTTGCGGACGACTCGTTGGGGCACGGCAAGCAGCCTCCTCATTCATAGACCGGACATTGCGCGGCCCAGCACCTCACCGATAGCCTCCAGATCATCGCGGTCCCCGATTGTATCGGGGTGCAGGGGACTCCACGCTCGCGCCGATCCCGAGTTGGCCATGCCAAACAGGATCAACCCGCTATGCGGGTGCCTGACTCGCCAGGCCTTGGCGGCGACAAGGCTCGCACTGGTGGGTTCCAGAATCCAGATGTCCGCACCCGTCGGGTCTCTTCCGGACGCTACTCGAACGCCGGCCGCTTCGAGTAGGTTCTGAATCAACGCGGCGGCGCGTCCATCCTTCAGCGTGACCACGGCACTTAGAGCCTTCGAGTGTCGGGCCGCCGGGCCCTCCCCCCGGGCGACTGGAAGCAGAATGGCCACGGTTGTACCTCGACCGGGCTTGGATTCAATCTGGATCGACCCGCCGGCACGGCTGACAACCCTGGCCACAAGTGGAAGACCGAGTCCGGTACCCAGCCCGCGGGGCTTGGTTGTATAGAACATGTCTAGGGCATTCCGCTGAACCTCCGCCGACATACCAAGACCGTTGTCGGTAACACCGAGTTTGACCTGCGTGCCCCTCTTGGTGGCCTTCGCCCAGACTCGCACATGCCCTTTGCGACGATTCCGGTCGGCCGGGATCGCCTCACCCGCATTCACAATGAGATTGAGGACTGCCTGTGTCAAGCCATGAGCTGAGACACCAACCTCCGGCAGTCCGGTCGGCAGGGACACGGTGACCTGCACGTGCTTGGGAACGGCCTTTGTGAGCAGTGGTCCGACGTGTGCCCACCACGAGGTCAGATCGGTGGCGAAACGCTCGGGGTCTTCACCATCCGCGTCAATCGCCAGAAAATGCAGGCCATCTGCGAGCTGCTGGAGGTAGGTCACACTCCGATGGACGGCGTCGATGTGGTCGCGCACTCCCGATTTCCTAGTGATCGCGCGAGCGGCCTCGAGGTGAGCCCGCACTGGCAGGAGCACATTGTGCATGTCATGGCCCAAGCCGGCGGCCAAAGCGCCGATCGACGCCAAGCGATCCGCCATGCGCAGCCGTAGGTGCGCCGACTGGAGAGCGGAGGTCTGCTCGGCAAGAAGATCGTGAAGCCGTGTGGCGTCCGCAGACTTTGCAACTGAATCGCCCGAATTCACGTCGTCCTCTCGGTTGCCCGGGTCCGCCACCCCTGCTTGGGAGTGCTGGCTGAGGTCCCGAATGATGCCAACGAACAGCGGCGCCGTCTCACCCGGCACATCGACTCGGGAGACGGAAAGTTCTATCGGGAAGAACTTCCCGTCTTTGCGGACGGCCTCGAATCGTCGGATACGGTTCAGGTGCTCGGTCCGTCCGGTTTGATGATACTTGGCGAGGTATCCGTCGTGAGCTGAACGGTGCGGCTCGGGCATGAGAATGCTGACATTCTGCCCGACGAGTTCGATCGGCGTCCAGCCGAATACTCGCAGCACCGAGTCGCTGGCCGATTGGATGACCCCTGCGCTATTGATGGTGACGATCGGGTCAAGTGTGGCGGCAAGGACCGCCTTGTAGGGGACGACGCTGGAGCCTCGGAGATTCGTGGCAGGTGACCGTCTCTTGCGCTGTGCGCGATTGCCGGACATCGGATGAGAGTGTACGCGGATCTGTCGTGTTGAGGGATTCGGTTCAGTTGAGTCGTTGCCCGGCTGCCAGCACACGCCCGCCCTCGTTTTCCCACCTCGCGAGCGCCTTGGCTGTGGTTACCAAGTCTTCAGTGCCTGCCGCTGGGACTTGCCGAGGCTCGGCTACGGTCGGCATCAGGATGCAGCCAGGACTGCCCGCACGTCGAGGCGCCGATGGCTGCGCAGCAGTGGGCCGACTCACTCCGACTGAATCTCGCCGTCCGCGCTTCGTTTCGCTGCTCATGCGGCCTCCTTGTTGATGCACCGTTTGCGAGTACGCTCGACATCCGTCGCGATGTCAATCACGCGACTCAAGGATATGACCAAATCGCGTCTGTACGGCGATGCGGAAAGTTCCCCAACCGCCGGAGACCTGTGGTGCAAGCCCGCTCGCCAATCCGCGGCGGCGTGCAGCGACGGGTCGAAGGGACCGCCGGGCTGCCGAGGCGTTGAGAGTCCCTGCCGTCGCGTCCGAACGAGATGGCCCCGCCCCGATGCGATTGGGGAATCTTTCGCGCCGTCACGCGACGTCGTGGAGACGAAGATGATGGCGTCAGTGCGAGAAAGGCACCACCCATGAAACTCGTCATTCGGCCAATACAGGACGCGCAACGAGAAGTCGATGTCACTCACAGTCTCGTGTCGGCGATCGCCGAGGAGCTGTGGCGCCGCTATGGCGGCAACGAGCAGCTGAACTGGATCGAGGCGGAACGGCATCTGCAGCGGATTGTCAGCGAGGCCGGGGGACGCGCCCAAGCCGGAGTCGGCGGCGCAGAGGCGAATGCGTGATGTCAAATGTGGCCTTACAACACACTGTCATGCTCATCGCGGGGATGCGCGGAAACACCTGCAGGGAGAGGATCGCAGCCGCACTGCAGGCGGTGCCTGGAGTACGGAGCGTTGACGTGAGTCTTTACCGAGCCCGCGCCACGATTGTGCACGACCGGACGTGTGACGTCTCTGAGCTAGTTCGAGCCACACTCAAGACCGGCTACAACGCCTCTGTTCCGCCGGGTGCGGAGGAGCGTCGCGGTAGCGGCTCGCAGGAGCACCGCGAATCGTTCGATCGGCCGAGGCACACAAGGGGCAGAGCATGAGCCAGGTGCATTCAGTTCAAAGCGTTCGCGGCGTGATGCTCCCCTTGCCACCCTGCGTCGCGCCCTCAGCCACGCTACGTCAGTTGGCCGACGTGTTCCGAGAAGGTTCTGCTTCTCATGCCCTGGTCGTGAACCGGCACGACGCTCTTCTCGGGTCAATAGCAGCCCGTGACGTGTTGACCGCTCGCGATTTGCAGGCACAGGGGACAGGAGAGCGTGGAACCATCATGTGCAAGGTCTCTGAAGCGTTGTTCTGCGCTGCAGACTTTCTGAAGCCGTGCCCGGTGCTCGTGTCAGTCGGTACGTCACTTGCTGAAGCGGCTGAACTGCTGCGCAAGAGTGGCGGCTATCCCGCCATCGTGGTTGGCGCAAATAGGGCTCCCGTCGGTCTGATTACCGAACTGGAGCTAAGAGGCATTTCCGCAGCGTACCGGCCGGCCGAAGCCGTGCTGGTGTGATTCACACTTCTTTGTTTTTAACCCATGGAGATTCGCCAATGAGCACGATGACTTCCCGCACCAAGAAGCCCACGTCGGCGGTACGTCAGCCGGTCAACGGCGCGGCCATCACCGCAGAACTCAAGCCCGACGACATCCGCTGCCGCGCCTACGAAATCTACCTCGGCCGCAACGGCGGCCCTGGGGATCACGTGTCCGACTGGATTCAGGCGGAGCGTGAGCTCCGGGCGAATTGCAACGGCCATGCCGGCGACCGAGACGGCGTCAACGCCATTTGCCGATGACGGCGAGCCCGCCATCGCTGGCGAAGCGCGCCTGCACGGGTACGGCGCGACGCCTGAACGAGGTGAATAGGGACGTCGATGGTCCATCTCCCTCACGTCCGAACGCACCCCTTCCCGGAGCATCCAGATGACGACTGCAATCTCGGCACTCACACGAGCGGCGCCCGAATTCCCCATGGAAGGAGATGGCTGCCTCGAGGCCGTGCGTCCATTGCCTCCGGGACGGGTCGAGGTGGATCTTCCGCGCATCGAGCGGGCGGTGCGCGAGATCCTGCTCGCGATCGGTGAGGACCCGGACCGGGAAGGTCGATGCGGCCCGTGCGCTCATCCAGCGGGGCGAGCGGCTCAAGCCGAACGAGCTGCGCAGTGCGATCCGGTAGGAACTGCGGCCGCAAGTGCGGGCAACCGACGGGAGCCGACAATGTCTATGGCATCTTTGATCGCGACGGGCACCAAGGTCTGGCTGGACGGCGTTGCGCCCGGTGACGTGGAGCGTGTCAGGGCATGGGGAGTGAGCGGCGCCACCTCGAATCCGACCATTGTCGCGCAAATCATCGAGAAGGGATCGCTGGACGGTCGCATCCTGCAGCTTATCAGGGACGGCTGCTCCGATGACCAGATCGCGTGGTCTCTGGATGATGACCTGGTCACCCGGGCTCAGGAAGCCTTCCTCCCGGTTTGGGAGCGCACCGAGGGCGACGATGGGTTTGTGAGTTTCGAGCTGGACCCGCTGATCGACGAGCCCGCGAGCGGCCTCAGCCACGCGGAGCGAGTGCAGCAGTACATCGATCTCGGCACACGGTGGTCGGCGGGGCTAGGAAATCGGATGATCAAGGTGCCAGCCACCGAAGCCGGGATCGACGCCCTTGAGACGCTCGCAGCCGCCGGGGTGACGATCAACGTCACCTTGATGTTCACGCAACGCCAGTACCGCCTCGCCAGGGATGCAATCTGGCGTGGAGCGCAGCGCCGAGACAGCGGTCTGGACGGATTCAAGAGCGTCTACAGCATCTTCGTGTCCCGCGTGGACGCCTATACCGCTGCCAATGCCCCCGCCCTGAGCAGAGCCGCGCAGGGCGCGGTCGGCCTTGTCAACGCCAAGCGTACCTGGCGCGAAAACGAGGACTTCTGGAAGGACAAGCGCCTGCGGTTGCGGCAGGAGATTGTTTTCGCCAGCACCGGAGTCAAGAACGCTTCCGACCCGCCGGACAAGTACGCGAGACAACTCGCGGGCGGCGGCATTGAAACCAACCCTTTTGCAACAAACGACGCCGTTGAAGCGTCGTCGCGGCCCTACACGAGGGAGGTCGACCGGATGCCGCCGGCCCATGTCCTTGCCGAGATCGATGACAAGGTCAACATGATGGGGTTGGAAAGCCACCTCATGGCCGAGGGCATCCGGAAGTTCGCCGATGCGCAGCGTCGGACGCTCTCGCTAATCGGGCAGAAGCGACTCCACACGCTGGGCACCGATTATCACCCGTCATCTGTCGAGCAATAAGCGATTCACCAAGGAGGCTCATCATGCCGGAGCAGGATCAGATGTACCCGCCGGTAACCAGAGAGGTTGCCGAGCAGCGACGGGCCCTGGCACCAAAGCCAGCCGAGGCCTTCAAAGCGTTCAGCCAGAGCGTCTTCGCCGAAGGGGCGCTCACCGGCAAGACGAAACAGCTCATCGCCGTGGCGGTGGCCCACGTCACGCAATGCCCTTACTGCATCCGGGGACACACGAAGGCCGCGTTGGGCAAGGGGGCCACAGGCCAGGAGATCATGGAAGCCATCTGGATTGCCTCGGAGATGCGTGCGGGCGCTGCCTACGCACACGCGGCCCTGGCGCTGGACACGATCTCGCATCACGATCGGCGCGAGCGCGCCGCGCCGACAGGTGGCAAGGACTGAGCACCAAGCAGAACGGAGGTATGAACCATGCAACACGAGTGTGACACGCATCCGACACATCAACCAAGAAGGCGCATCATCGTGAGGCATTGCATGACCGCGGCACTCCTGCTGTGGGCAGCGGGGTGCGCGAGCACGCGGGAGGCGGGCCGCCAAGAGCATGATCACGCGGCGTCTCACCCGACCAGCCCATCGACGCACTCCGGCCTGGTGGTGCCGCAGGCGATCGAGATCNNATGGCCGATCATCTTCGACGCGAATACAACAAAGTGCTTGGGGAACACGAAGTGCTCACCGAGGCGCTGCACCAACTGGCGTCAGCGGCCAACGAGGAAGGCAAGCCCAATCATGCCGCCTTCGCAGACGCCCTGATCATGCATGCGCAGAATGAGGAGCAGGTTCTGTATCCCGCAACGCTGGTGATCGGCGAGTACCTCAAGCTTCAGCAAGCTGCTCGCCGCTCACAGTGATCACCGGAGGCGCCCCAATCATGATCCAGTTGAAACGTGCGTACGACAAGCCTTCCCGTAAGGACGGCTCGCGGATCCTCGTGGAGCGTCTCTGGCCGCGCGGAGTGACGAAGGAGGGGGCGGCGCTGGACTTGTGGCTAAAGGACGTTGCACCCAGTCCGGCGC
>JRYD01000429.1_pt1 | contig 119522 bp, 89 predicted proteins | sample 235311 | NCBI WGS metagenome assembly JRYD01 (sample SAMN03074213, study PRJNA261472) | activated sludge metagenome | biome: Common Effluent Treatment Plant; feature: Wastewater; material: Activated sludge; isolation source: activated biomass in a lab-scale reactor treating industrial wastewater... | reverse complement strand
CTTCAATTCATCCACTTGTTTTTGCAAACTAATAATGTACAAAGTTTGCTCTTCAACTTTTTTCAGCAACTTGGTCTGCATATCACCCAATTCAAAACCATCATTACTTTCAATTTCCTTTGCACTCGGTATTTCAGGTAAATGTTTGTTCAACTGCAAATATTCCTCAAGTTCATAAATGCTCATCAACTTATAATCCTTTGCAAAAACATAATCTGGGAAGGGCAAGGCTGTTACTTTCACATCGCGTGTCATTATGCCGCCCTCTACATATAATTTGTAGGGCGAAATGGAGCAATCGCTGCAATTATTAAACCCAACAAAGACTTTGCCTATATTATAAATTCCATTGGCATCGGTAGCCCACAAGCCGGCATTGCCTGAGGCAATGTTACTTGCTACTAAATTTCCGTTAGCATCCAGTTCAATTAATTTTCCGTTATTGCCCGATAAACTTCTTACCCGCAAATCACCATTTACATCTAATTTAGCAGTAGGCACATCCGTATCAATTCCGGTATTATTGCTGGTTCCATCTATAAAAAATGCAGTACGCTGTATAGCCAGCCCATGATTCCAAATAAAATATGACTGATTATTAATGCTTCCTAAATAACATCCCGTTGCCCACTTTTGTACACCCTGATAATTAAATTTTATTTCACTGGTATAATATTGGTTTGAAACCTGATTAATTGCAATACCGCCATATTGGTCACTATGAGTAATTTCCAAAGCCTGTGAAGGACTTGTACTTCCTATGCCTACTCTTCCTGTTGCAGTAGCTAAAAAAGTATTACCACCTGTTTCTACATCGCCTTTAGTTGTTCCGGTATTTAGGTAAATGTTTTTACCACTGTAATAGTTAATCAGTACATTATCCGTTGAGTTAATACTTGCATTAGCGCCATCGTGCTCTACATCTAAATATTTTGTGTGATCATTAAAATTAAAAAAGCGTGTGCCCCCTTTTACACCTAAGTTTTTCTGTGGGTCATCCGTCCCTATGCCTACCTGATTCCAGCAAGTGTAAGCAATATTGGGCAATATGTTAGTTTTAATCTGCCATGCAAATGTATATGGGTCTGTACAGGATTGAGTCGGATTTACAACTATAGGTCCCGGTATTAATTTCCCATTGGCATCCGAGGTTAAAATACGATTTCCTGTTCCTGTAAAAGAGTTGATTTTTATATCACCATTACCCAACAACCTCAATCGTTCACTGTTATTGGTTTTAAAAACCAAATCTTTATTATCGGCAGTGCCAATGAAGTTAAAAGAGGGATTGCTGCCATAGTTGCCATACATGGTCCAGTCGTCACGCTGCGGCTCTTTGAGGTTGATGCTGCTGCTGGCTTTGCAGCCGTTGAGGTCGGTTACTGTTAGTGTATTTTCTCGTCCGCAAAGGTTGGATGGAGCAAGGATGTTTTGCTGCCCGGGTTCCCAATGATAAGTCAAGGGCAACACACCTCCGTTGATGAGCGTTGTTACACTGCCATTGCAGGCACCATAGGTGCTTACATTATAATCGTTGGCATAGTAGTAGGGTGTCATTTCTGCAATGGCCAGCTGCTCGGGCTGTGTGAGTGTTATCTGCAACGTGGTGTCGCCACCGGCAGCATCGCGCACCCGCACGGCATAGTAGCCGGCAGCTAAAGAACTCACTGTGGCTAAGGTGTCGCCATTGCTCCAGGTGTAGCTGTATGGAGCAGTACCATTGCTGATGTTGACGGCAAGTGTTCCGTCTTGCATGCCATAGCAACTGATGTTGTAACCATTGAAACTCGATGCTTGTAGTGTGGCCTGCATTTGTGCATGTGCAAAAGAGCTAACAAAAAGTGTTAGCGCAACAAGGGCAACTGTTGTTGCGGGGGGGGGGTAAAAGACTTTTTCATTTGGCAGAGGATTTTAAAATTCGATTGTAAATATAAAGATAGTTTTTGAAAGTGCAAATATTTTTTGTGTGCAATAAACTACAAGCTGCGTAAAAATCAAGCTGGCAGATTCAAAGTATTTAGTTAATTACACCTTTGAAATAAAGCGACTGGAAACATCGTTTTGCAATAGGTAGAAATAATACAGTGGAAAAAAGTAGTGATAGCATTAAGCATAATTTTGTTCTTTTGTGGTGTAGCGCACTAAGAAAATGAATATTGAAAAGATAACAAAAATGGCTTGCGATGCCACTGCAAAGGCAGCAGCTTTTATACATAAAGAAAGCCTGTCTTTTGATAAATCAAAAACAGAACATAAAGGCCTGCACGATTTGGTGAGCTATGTAGATAAAACAGCAGAAGAAATTTTAGTTAATGAGTTTAGAAATATTTTGCCTTCAGCAGGATTTATCACTGAAGAGTTAACAGTATCTAAGAGTAACAATGAACTGCAATGGATAATTGATCCGCTTGATGGAACAACCAATTTTATTCACGGATTACCATGTTATTGCGTCAGTATTGGATTGATGGAAAACAATCAATTGCAACTAGGTATTGTACATGAGATAAATTTTAATGAAACTTTTTATTGCTGGAAGAATGGCGGTGCATGGCTTAATGGAAAACGAATTTCAGTATCATCTACAAATAAATTGCAACATGCATTGTTGGCAACAGGATTCCCCTATACCAATTATTCCAGAATGGAAGAGTATATGAAGGTGTTTGATTTTTGTATGAGAAATACAAGAGGACTAAGAAGACTTGGTTCTGCTGCTGCCGATCTGGCTTATACTGCATGTGGCCGTTTAGATGGATTTTTTGAATATGGACTCAATGCATGGGATGTTGCAGGAGGTGCTCTATTAGTTGAAGAAGCAGGAGGTGTAGTTGCAGATTTTTCCGGAGAAAGAGATTTTATTTTTGGACAGGAAATAGTAGCTTGTAATAAGGCTGTTTTTGATGAGTTTATGGAAGTGATTTACGCTTCATTCAAGAGTAAAAATGATTAATCACCGACAACTATTTTTACAACACGTTGCGCAAACAAGTCAGTCGCCACTTGCATTGCATATTGTGCGTGCCGATGGTTGTTTTTTGTATGATGATAAAGGAAAAGAATACATTGATTTAATTGCAGGTATTTCGGTTTGTAATCTGGGTCATAACAATTTTGCTATCAATGAGGCTATCAGAAAGCAGATAGAACACTATAGTCATATTATGGTGTATGGAGAATTGATTGAAAGCCCACAGACCTTGTTTGCAAGTTTGCTTGCAGCACATCTGCCGCCTAATTTAAATTGTACCTACTTCGTAAATTCCGGAACCGAAGCCATAGAGGGTGCAATGAAATTAGCCAAAAGAACAACAGCAAGAAATGAAATTGTTGCGCTGACTAATGCTTATCATGGTAGCACACAAGGCTCACTGAGTCTAATGAGTAATGAATATTTTTCATCAGCTTTCAGACCATTAATACCTGGCATAAAATTTATTGATCCATCAACGCCTGATTTTACTGTGTTGAATGAAAACACTGCATGTATCATCTTGGAATTGATTAAAGCCGAAGAAGGTTGTAAGCCACTGACTCAAGACTTTGTAAATCATATTGTGCGAATTTGCAGAGAGAAAAATATACTTTTAGTTGTTGATGAATGTCAGACCGGATTAGGCAGAACAGGAAAGCGGTTTGCCTTTGAACATTATGATATTGTTCCGGATATTTTGGTTTTAGGAAAAGCATTAGGCGGTGGCATGCCTTTAGGTGCATTCATCACATCAAAGGCAACAATGGATAATTTAACACACAATCCTGTTTTGGGACACATAACCACATTTGGTGGTCACCCGGTTTGTTGTGCAGCAGGGATGGCAGCATTCATTCAACTGACTGAACAAAAACTTTACGACAGTGTAGAAGAAAAAGAAATACTCTTTCGAAAATTATTAAAGCATCCTAAAATTAAATCTGTTGCCGGAAAAGGGTTGTTGCTTTCAATAGAACTTGAATCTGAAAAAGTTTGTTTGAATACCATCAGAAAATGTATTGAAAATGGTTTGTTTACCGATTGGTTTTTGTTTGCACCAAATTGTTTGAGAATAGCACCTCCGTTAACGATAAGTCATCAACTCATTGAACGTTCATGTGAAATATTGCTGAACGCTCTTAACGATTAATCGGTTTCTTCATATTTCGGCAGTATTTTTGTCTTCATGTACATGAAGTTTTTTATTTTTAACCTTTCAAAACACAGAAATTATGAATGTATTAATTGTTGAAGACGAACGTAGTTTGTCTCATGAAATGGAAATTTACCTTACAAAACAAGGTCTGCATTGCGATGTAGCATTTACTGGTGCCAAGGCATTAGAAATGATGTGGGTAAACTCCTACGATTTTGTTTTATTGGATATTGGTTTACCCGATACCAATGGCTTTGAAATTTTGAAAGAAGCCAAGAAAAACGCTATAGACAGTGCATTCATTGTACTGACAGCACGAAGTGAAACAGATGATAAAATTCTGGGTCTGGATTTAGGTGCTGATGACTACTTAGCTAAACCATTTTCACTGCCTGAGTTACATGCGCGCATGCAGGCTATTTTAAGAAGAAAACATGGACTTAAAGTACAAATAATTGACATCAATGGTTTCATGATGGACTATCAGAACCGCACACTGACATACGAAGAAACGCCTGTTGTATTGACCAAGAAAGAGTTTGACTTATTGCATTATCTGGCATTACATAAGGGACGTGTTTTATCACGATCTCAATTAACAGAACACATCTGGGGCGATGTTATGGATGATGACTACGATTCTAATTATATTGATGTTCACGTTAAAAACCTTCGTAAAAAATTAGCTGCTCATGCACCTATTGAATGGTTTGAAACAGTTCGTGGTATTGGCTATAGGTTAAATGCCCAATGATGAATACTAACTTTGGCTGGAGATGAAACTCCAGTTAAAACTTGCTATCTATAATGCCCTGAGTAAAGCACTTGTGGTGCTGGCATTCGGGGCATTAATGCCTTTTATTGTAGAGAAGGTTGTTTATAATCACATTGACCAGAGGTTAAAAGCGCGTACATCAAAAGTATTGCGCATAATTGAAAAAGGTGGGCTGAATGACATTGCCAGAGAATCGGACTGTACCTTTGAAAGTTACAATATTCTTAAAGAAGAGTTTATCCTCATAGAGCCACTGTCGGGAATGAAAGATGTAAAGCCAACAGTAATTACCAATGAAGAGTGGGAAATTGATGGCGAAAAGTTAAATCACCGCATAATCCGTCAGTCATTTATTTACGACAATCAGATTTACAGTTTGCAGATAGGAGAGGGGATAGATTCGTTGAACAAACTAAAAAATACTATTGGCAGAGTAGCTTTGTGGGCAACTATTTTAACAATTATAGCTTCCATTTTTGTGGACATTGGTTATGCCCGACTGTTGCTGCGCCCATTGAATGAAATTGTTGAGCGAAAGTTAAAAGGAACAAAAGACCCTGTGCATTTCAATGATGTGCCTGTTCAAACTTCTACGCTTGAATTTCAACAGTTAGACATCAGTTTAACGGAGCTAATGCAGCGTATAAAGAGTGCTTTCCTCACCGAAAAAGAATTTATTTCGAATGTTTCGCATGAGTTGCAGACACCTATTTCTATTCTCAAATCACGGTTTGAGAATATGCTTATGGATGAAAAGATTGATGATGATGTAGCTGATAAGCTTGATGATTCAATAAGAAAGTTGAACAGAATGAGTAAAATCATCAAGTCATTACTGATGATTTCAAAAATTGATAATGAACAGTTTTTGAAAAATGAAACCGTAAATATTAAAGCACTGCTTCAGGAAATAGTTGAAGATTTTCAGGAACATTTAAGCACCAAGAACATCAGGCTCTACATGCAGCATCTTGATGATTTTGAATTTCCGAATGCCAACAGAACTTTACTTTTTACACTCTTTAGTAACATAATAACTAATGCTATAAAGTATAATGTGGAGAATGGGCAGATAGATATAAGTGCTTCTAAACAAAATGATGTTTTTGTGGTTGAAATCAGAGATACCGGTGTTGGTATTGTAAAAGAAAACCTATCACATATTTTCGACAGATTTAAGAAATTTAATAAATCAACAGAACCAAGTTTCGGTTTAGGATTGGCTATTGTTAAAACCATTTCTGATTTTCATCGTTTAACATTGAGCGTAAGTTCGGAAGCCAACAAAGGCACAACTTTCAGAGTAGAATTTCCGGTATCTTCATTCACATAAATTTCACCGGCAATGTCGTAAATTTGCTTCCATTACAACAAAAGAAATGAATATTTACAATCTGGTTTTGTTTTCATCCTGTTTATTTTTGACTCAGAGCACATTTGGTCAAGATCAGGCTCGCCCAATAAAAACCGGTGGACGTCCTGCAGAGGTTAGAGAGATTAACAATACTCCTGTTATCATGATTCATAAGTCGAATGATGCGCATGATAAAGGTAACTCAAACATGCAACAAAGAAAAAGTCCGCGTTGTATTAAAAAAGTAGGTGCATGCACCGAAGGTGGTGACAGAAAGAAAGAGTTGAAAGAGCCTGTTAGAATTAACGAAAATCAGTAATCGCCAATAGTGAGCATCACTAAGGTGCATGCTTCCACACATTCAATACCTTGTTTTTCTGCCTTGATTTTTAATGAAGAATTCTCAGCTCCCGGATTAAAAATGATTCGTTTGGGATGCAGGGACAAAATGTAATCTTCTAAAGGATATTGCCTTTCCTCGTTAAGATATAATGTTATGGTATCAATGTTTTTAAAGGCAATTTGTCCGGTTTCAATTACTACCTCTTCAACTTTATCAGGTCTGGCACCAATGGCCACAACAGGGTGGTTGTAGTACAGGAGTTTGTGAATGGCCTTATTAGAATAGCGGGCAGGGTTGGGTGAAGCGCCCATCACCAATGTTTTCTTTTTCATGTTTCAATATAATTTAAATCTTTGGCATAACTTTCTTTGATACCAAGCAAAGATAAAAATGCTCCGGCAACAGCAATAACGCCTACAGCAAACATGGCATCAATCATGTTCAATCCTAATGAATCACGAAAATAGGCCAGAAGCAAGGTTAAAATAGCTAATGATCCTCTAACCATATTGGGAACTGTTGTAGTAACAGTAGCCCTGATGTTGGTACCAAACTGTTCTGAAGCTGTGCTTACAAACACTGCCCAATAGCCGGATGCAAAACCCAATAGCCCGCATACAGCATAAAAAATAAACACGGAGGCATTGCCCATTAGATAAAGGTAAACAGGTGTAATGACCATCGTGATAATCAGATAAAGTTTCAAAACCTTTTTGCGGCTTTTCCATTGCTGACTCCAATAAGCACTCAGAAAATCGCCCACACAGGTAGCTAAATAAAAATACATGATGGCATCACCGCCATTAACACCGGTGATACCATTCATTTTTGCGATTTCAGGCGAAAAGACTACTAAAATTCCAATCATATACCAGATAGGAACACCAACTGCAATACTACTCAAATAGGTTAAGAATCTTTTTCTGTTATTGAACAACATCATCAGATTACCGCGTTCATGGCTATGCACCTGAAGATTTTTAAACATGCCGCTTTCATAAACACCAATTCTCAGAAACAGTAAAACCAAACCCATTACACCACCAATAATGTATGACGATTGCCACGTTACAAAGTGCCCAAGAATATTTGCAAAGACTGCGCCCAACACACCAAAGGAAACTACAATCATGGTTCCATAACCACGATGTTCTTTAGTCATGGTTTCGTTTACCAAAGTTATTCCGGCACCCAGTTCTCCGGCCAAGCCCACTCCGGCAATAAACCGCAAAACAGTATATGTATTTATTATTGATGACGAAGTATAATCTGATATCTCTTGTACATAAGCATTAGCAATATTTGCAATAGAGTACATGATAATAGAGCCAAACAAAACGGAAACACGTCCTTTTTTATCACCCATAATTCCCCAGAGAAGTCCACCTGTAAGCATACCAATCATCTGATAACTTAAAAGATGCAAGCCATACTCAGTAACTAAATCAGGTTCGGTAATACCCAGACCATTTAGACTTGGAGTACGCACAATGCCAAACAAAATCAAATCATAGATGTCAACAAAATAGCCTAAAGCAGCAACTATGACAATAATATTTAGCGGGTTTTTAGTTTCTTTATGATGGGTCATTTACCGGAATGGGTTTTGAAAAAATGCATAGCTACCCAGTTCTGATTTTGTTTCATACGTGAAAGTTTCAAACCATATTTTCCAAACGATTGTTTGATGCGATCAACATCTTCTGCCAGAAAACCGCTCACCAACAACTGCCCACCATCAGACAATGCATTATTATAAGATGCAATATCATCTAATAAAATATTTCGGTTTATATTGGCAAGAATAATTTCGAATTTTAAATCTTTGAGTGAAGAAGCATCTCCCTGAAGTACTTCAACATTTCTTATTTTATTGTTTTCAAGATTTTCAATGCTGTTCAGTACACAATTTGGGTCGTTATCTATGCCGGTTGCAGAAGTGCAACCAAGTTTTGATGCAAGTATTGCAAGAATGCCGGAACCACATCCCATGTCTAAAACATTTTTATCTGCAATGTTGGTTTCCAGCATCAATTCCATCATCATAGCAGTTGTTGCATGATGTCCTGTGCCAAATGCCATTTTTGGCTGAATGATAATTTCAATATCATTGTCAGATGCATCAGGATGAAATGGTGCACGTACATAAATATTTTTAACTCTTATTGGTGGGTAATTTTTTTCCCATTCTTCATTCCAGTTTTGACCTTCAACTTCTTCTAACTGCCAATGTGCAGTGCAAAACTCGTTTGGCTGCAAAAACTCTATTGTTTCTAATAAAGACTCATTAAAATTTTCTTTCCTGATAAATCCATCAAATCCATCTTCCTTTTCTTCAAACATTTCAAAACCAATTTCAGCAAGTTGGGCTATTAGTATTTCACTGAATGGCTGAACAGGTTCTACCTTGCAATGTATGGCTATATATGCATTCATCCGATGGCAAATAAAATCAATCAACTTTATTTATGCAAACAATGTTTAAAAGCAGAATGGATGTTTACCGGAAATCAGGATTTGACTGCCTGCTTTTTAAGTTGCTCAGTAACCAATTTTGCGTAGAAGCCATTTTGTTGCAGTAGTGACAGATGTGTGCCACGTTCCAGTATTTTACCCTGATGCAAGACAATTATTTCATCGGCATGTTTTACAGATGAAATGCGATGCCCTAAAATTAATGTTATGCGATTTTGAAAATAGGGTAACAAGTTTTGCAGCAGCTGTTCTTCTGTGCCGGTGTCGAGTGCAGAAAGGCAATCGTCAAGAATCAAAAACTGTGGCTGTTTCATAATGGCGCGTGCAATGGAAATACGTTGTTTCTGTCCTCCACTAAGATTAACACCTCGTTCACCCAGCATGGTATTGAAGCCATCTTTAAAATGAACTATTTCATCGTAAACCATAGCTGTTTTGGCAGCAGCTGTCAAAGAATCAGTATCATATTCCTTTGTTCCAAATGCAATATTATTGGCAACGGAATCAGAAAATAAAAGTACATCCTGTGTGATGAATCCAATTTGTCTGCGCCACCATTCAAGATTAATGTTTTTAAGTGGAATATCGTTAACCAATACTTCTCCTTGTAATGGATCATAGAGTCTTGACACCAGATTGGCAATTGTTGTTTTACCGGAGCCTGTAGTGCCAACTATGGCTATAACTTTTCCTGTTGTGAGTTGCAGATTAATATTTTCCAATGCATGATCACTGTTTTTTCCGAATGAAAATGAAACATTTTTCAATTCTATGGATTTGACATTTTCAGGAACTATTCCTGTGTTGTTGTATTTGATTTCAGACTCTGTATGTAAGAAACTATTAATTCTTCGCTGACTGGCATCTGCTCTTTGGATGAGTGTAATTATCCATCCCAACATACCTACAGGCCACATGAGCATATTGAGATAAATAACAAACTCCGCAATATTTCCATAGGTGATTTGCTTTTCATCAACCAAAATTCCGCCATAGTAAATTACAGTAACAGAGCTAATGCCCACAAGCAACATGATGGCCGGAATAAACAATGCATTGATACGTGCCAGTTGCATAGTCTGATTGAAATAGTTTTTTGCCTGAGTATGAAATAAGGCTGCAAAATCTTTTTCTTTAGAAAAAGATTTAACTATCCGTATTCCTGCAAAAGATTCCTGTACATTGGTGGAAAGCATACTTAATGCTTCCTGAACTTTTTCACTCTTGGTGTTGATAATTTTCTGCACATAATAAATCAGGATAACAAGCAGTGGCAGTGGGAATAATACCACTAATGTTAAACCCGGACTGATATTCATCATAGCTATAAAAACTACAATAATCATCACGGTAATATTGACCAAATACATAATTGCAGGGCCGGTGTACATACGTACCCTGCTTACATCTTCACTGATTCTGTTCATCAGGTCGCCTGTATTGGCACGTGCATAAAAGTGCATATCAAGTTTCTGATACTGATCATAAATCTCATTTTTCATATCAAACTCAATATGGCGCGACATGACTATGATGGTCTGACGCATCAGAAATAGCAATACGCCACGCAGGAAAACCACGCTAAAAATGCCCAATGCGTAAAGTGTTAAAGTTTTGGCCGAATCGGAATAATTATGGTGTGTTCCGGTGGAGATAAAATCTATTGCTTTTCGGGTTATTTGTGCAGGTAAAAGGCCGAAATAGTTGGCAAAGAGTACAAAAATGAGCCCAAGAGCAAGCCGACCCCGGTATTTTACGAAAAAGCGATTTAATGTTAATAAGTCGGACATGTAAATGAAATTTTTGTTCAGAGCAAAAAAAAACTACTTTTGCGACCTGTTTGCAGGTCGTTGGGGTTGCAAATTAAACTGAATTAACAATCAGATAAAAACATTGTAAATGATTGAAGTAAAAGAAATGAAAGAAACAATAGCAACTGCCAATAGTGTTTTTGCACAAGTTACTGATATGAAACACGAACAGGTGGTGTTTTGTTATGATCATGAAACCGGTTTAAAGGCAATTATTGCCATACACAATACCAATTTGGGTCCTGCACTTGGCGGAACTCGTATGTGGATGTATCAGAATGAAAACGATGCCTTGACAGACGTTCTGCGACTTTCGCGCGGAATGACTTATAAAGCTGCAATTTCAGGGCTTAACTTAGGTGGGGGAAAAGCCGTTATTATTGGCGATAGCAAGAAGGATAAAACGGAAGCCTTGTTCAGAAAGTTTGGACAGTATGTGAACTCTTTAAGTGGCAGATACATCACTGCCGAAGATGTAGGTACATCTACAAAAGATATGGAATACATTTCCAAAGAAACCAAGCATGTAACCGGTTTGCCTGAGTCAATGGGCGGCAGTGGCGACCCATCACCTGTGACTGCCTATGGTGTTTATATGGGCATGAAAGCTTCAGCAAAAGAGGTGTGGGGAAATGACAGCCTTAGTGGTAAAAAAGTGTGTGTGCAGGGTGCAGGTCATGTTGGCAGTAACTTAGTAAAACACCTTACAGAAGAAGGTGCCAAGGTGTATGTTACAGACATTAACAAAGATGCATTGCAACAAGTAGCAACAACTTACAAAGCAGAAGTAGTAGCGCCTGACAGTATTTTTTCTTTAGATGTTGATATTTATGCACCATGTGCATTAGGTGCAACGCTGAATACTGAAAATATTGGTAAACTTAAATGCGCTATTGTTTCCGGTGCAGCAAATAATCAGTTAGCTGACGAAGTTGTTCATAGCAAAATGCTTTTAGACAGAGGCATATTATGGGCGCCTGACTTTTTAATCAATGCAGGCGGACTTATTAATGTTTACAGCGAGTTGAAAAAATTCAGTCGTGCAGAAGCTTTAAAACAGACCGAACATATATACAACGTTACCTTAGAGATTTTCAAAAAGTCAAAAGCTGAGAAAATTCCGACATTGGTAGCTGCTATGCAAATGGCAGAGAAACGTATTTATGGAGGTAAATAATTTATAGTAAACAAAAACTTTTTTCGTTCTTATTAGATTCAATAATTTATGTTAGCCAGACGTCATTTAAGGATTCGGGTATTGCAGGTATTATATACTTATTATCAAAGTGAAGGATATAATGTGACCAAAGCTGAAAAAGATCTTGTTGAAGGAACGAGCCGTCTTTATGAACTTTACCTTGCCCTTTTGCAATTGTTGATTGAGCTTGCAGAGCAAGAACAGTTGTATCGCATTGATGTAGCATCAAAGTTTATTGTCAATAAAAGAGAGTTTGTACGCTCTTTTGAAAAGACTGCATTTATATCATGGTTGAAAAACGATGAACAGTTTATAGATAATTGCAAGAAACATAAAATCAGTTGGCAGGCCGATATGGAAGCGGTTGGAAAATGTTTTTATAAATTAAGGCAGCATCCGTCATACCGTGACTTTACTATGACCAATACTGAAGTTGTAGAAATGGATTGGCTTTTGAAATTGTATAAAGAAGAAGTACAACAATCCGAATCTATCAATGGTGTAATTGAAGAAAAAAACATCTGGTGGGCAGAGAGCCTGGAGTTGGCTCATGTTATGGTGATTAAAACAATCAGACAATTTTATACTACAGATCAACCTGCAATTTTACCGCTGTTTAAAGACGAGGCCGATGACCGTGATTTTATGATCAGACTTCTGAAGGAAACCATTAAGAATGATAAAGAGTGGACATCAATAATTGCAGAACGTACTAAAAACTGGGAAGTTGACCGTATTGCCTTAAGCGATATGATTATGCTTAAAATGGCTGTTACCGAAGTATTGAAATTTGATCAGATACCTTTAAAAGTTACCCTAAACGAATATATTGATATTTCCAAAGATTATAGTACACCACAGAGCAAGGTTTTTATTAATGGTGTATTGGATAAGATTGTTGAAGAACTGCGCAAAGAAGACAAAGTAAAGAAAACCGGACGAGGTCTTATAGAAAGTTGATAATTAAGAATTAGAGATTAACTAATTAGTTTTAATTTTCTTTACTGCAATGGTTATCATCATTTGTGCTGAAAGATAGGTGAGTGCAATCCAGAATGCAGCATAAGGGAAAGATGCTCTAAAATTATTGATGGCATCCAAACTGTCAGTAATTATATAAAGCAATGTGCCAGTTAATAAGCAATAAAAAACCTTTCGCGGCAGTTGATCTTTTGTTAAGGCTGAAGCAATTCCGGTTAAGGTAAGCGCAGATGCATAAATTAAAACCGGGATGGTCATTTCATCCAGATGTGGTAGTAATAACCAGAGCAGCACACTGCCATAAGCAATAAATACTAAGGTGCAGAAGATGAGGTATAGCTGTTTGATTTGTTTAAAGCGAATGAGATAAAAACAAATAATGATATACATAACCTGCATTGCAAGAAAAATAATTATACCGGCTGTAAATATCCAGTGATTGATATGACTGTAAAGATTTATAATATCGCCAATCCATGCCAGTGTGAGTGCTGTAATCATACGCTTTTGGATAAGTGTCAGTTTGCCGAAAGTTAACCCTTCTGAAAAATACCAAAGCAATATGGGCATCAGTAATGGTTTGGTGATAAATACCAACCACTGAAAGGCCATTAGGTGTGCAATAAGATGAATTGCTGATATGACAATAAATATAATCAGCTTGCTGTTCATTGTTTCTGTTTTGATATGTTCATTGCTTTACACTCACTTGTCAATTTTTTTAAATGTATTGTGTAAATGGCGATGTAAGGTATGAAATAATAATACAATTGTCCAAATCAAAGTTCTGAAAAAAACTTCAAGACAAAGTATTAATCAATCATCAAATATCAACGAACTGCTTGTTGCACTTTTAGCAATGAAACTAAAAGCTTTTCAAGGAGGTCAAGCTGTAACATATTGGCACCATCACTCAATGCTTTGGCAGGATTTGGATGTGTTTCAATAAAAATACCATCGGCACCGGCAGCCATTGCAGCACGGGCAATAGTGCTGATAAGTTCAGGTTTACCTCCTGTTACTCCGGATGCCTGATTAGGCTGTTGCAATGAATGCGTGACATCCATGACAACCGGTACATCAAATTTTTTCATCTCAGGAATGCCGCGCATGTCAACCACCAAATCGCCATAACCAAGCATAGTGCCGCGTTCAGTAACCATTACCTGATGGTTACCGGATTGTCGTATTTTATCTATGGCAAATTTCATAGATTCGGGAGAAAGGAATTGTCCTTTTTTTACGTTAACAGTTTTTCCGGTTCGTGCTGCTGCTACCAACAATTCTGTCTGGCGACAAAGAAATGCTGGAATCTGTAGTACATCAACATAATCTGCTGCAAGTGCAGCCTCATGACTTTCGTGAATATCGGTAACAATAGGTAATTGATAACGCTGACGGACTTTGCGCAGTATTTCGAGCGAAGGCATATCGCCAATGCCGGTAAATGAATCAAGTCTGGAACGGTTAGCTTTTCTGAAACTTGCTTTAAAAATATATGGAATTTGAAGTCTGTCTGTAATTTCTTTTACTGTTCCTGCAATGTCCATACACATCTGCTCCGATTCAACAATGCAAGGTCCGGCCATCAGAAAAAAATTTCCTGTTGCTGTATGTTTTAACTGTGGTATATTCTGAAGCATATTGAAATAATCTGTTTAAATTAAATGAGTGTTATTCAACATACAAAATTAATCCTTTTAGGTATTCACCTTCGGGATGAAAAACTGAAACAGGATGGTCGGCAGGTTGAGAAAGTATATGCAAAACTTTTATCTGCCTCTGTGCTTCTTTGGCACTTTGAAAAATTACTTTCCTGAAGGTTAACGCATCAACAGCCTGAGAGCAGGAGAATGTGAATATGATACTTCCGGGAGATGCTTTGCGAAATACAGCAGTGTTCAGATTCCGATAGCCTATCATGGCATTCCGCACGGCATCAAGACGCTTGGCAAATGCTGGTGGGTCAACTACCCACACCTGATAATTGTTTTTTGTTTCTTTCAAAAAGGTAAAAACATCTTCACAAAAAAATTGATGATTAACTGCATCGTTTAGCTGAACATTCTGGTTTGCCCAATTTTCTGCCCGACTTGAACTGTCAACAGAATGAACCAAAGAAGCACCTGACTTTAATGCATATATGGAGAAACCGCCTGAATAAGCAAATAGGTTGATTACATTTTTATTGTCACAATAATTACTCAACATTTTTCTGTTCTCGCGCTGATCAATAAAAAATCCTGTTTTCTGACCTTCAAACCAGTTTACATAAAACCGATGTCCGTTTTCTTTTATTATTTCAGATTGCTTTTCTCCTTTGAGAAATCTGCTTTCATTATTTTCAAAAAAAGAATCTTCGCTCTTATCATAAATTGTGTTTATTGATTGATTGAAAACATTATTTAATGCTTCAGCTATTATATAACGATGGTTGAACATTCCTTTTATGTGACATTGTATCACTGCGCAGTCACCATAAATGTCAATGATTAATCCCGAAAGCCCATCACCTTCACCATGCACCAAACGATATGCAGTGGTTTCTTTATTGTTAAACAAGTGTATGTTTTTCCTAAGCTGTAAGGCATTGGATAATTTTTGAATCCAGAATGTTACATTCAACTCAACCTTAGAAAAAGCAAGAAGTCTTACTGCAATACTTGAATGATGAAACAGGCCTGTGCCAAGTATCTCACCATCATGTGAAAGCAGTGTCACTGTATCACCATTATTCAGTTGTGCAGGCATTTTCTCCAATGCACCTGAAAAAATCCAGGGATGGAAATTTAAAACACTTTTTTCTTTTCCTTTTTTTAGTCTGATTTCAGGATAGGGTAGTGCCATTTATTTTTGAAATGTTGCAGCTACAATAAGGTCTTTTCCACCTGATGCGTAATCATAAAAACCAACTCCTGATTTTTTACCTAAGTTACCGGCTGTAACCATATTTACTAATAGGGGGCATGGTGCATATTTAGGATTTCCAAAACCATCATGTAATACGCGTAAAATAGCAAGGCAAACATCAAGGCCTATGAAATCGGCCAACTGCAATGGCCCCATAGGATGTGCCATACCTAATTTCATTACCTCATCAATTTCATGCACTCCGGCAACACCTTCGTAAAGTGAATAGATGGCTTCATTAATCATAGGCATTAAAATTCTGTTGGCAATAAAACCGGGATAGTCATTTACCTCAACAGGAATCTTATTGAGTTTAACAGACAAGTCGAAAATTATTTTTGTTACTTCATCACTTGTTTTGTATCCGCGAATAACTTCAATAAGTTTCATCACAGGCACAGGATTCATAAAATGCATTCCAATTACTTTATCTGGACGTTTGGTTACAGATGCAATTTTGGTAATGGAAATTGAAGAAGTGTTTGTTGCTAAAATAGCATCGGCTTTACAAACGCTGTCTAATTCTTTAAAAATGCTGAGTTTTATACTCTCGTTTTCTGAAGCTGCCTCAATAATAAGGTCGGCATTTTTTACGCCATCAGATAATTTTGTGTAAGTAGTTATGCGTTGTAATGCCGCATCTTTATCTGCAGCAGTCACTATCCCCTTAGTTACCATTCGGTCGAAGTTTCCTGTAATGGTCTTGATGGCTTTTTCTAAAGGTGCTTCAGAAATGTCTATCAGCGAAACGTTGTTTCCAAATTGTGCACAAACATGTGCTATGCCATTTCCCATTGTACCCGATCCTATTACTGCAATTTGTTTTATCATGAAATGTATTATTTAAGGTTTGTAATTTGAAAATATTTTTTTTGATATTAATTTGATAGCCTTATTTGCCGCGTCCCTGAAAAATAATTTTTACAGTGTAAAAAAGTATTTTAAAGTCAAGTGCCAGCGACATGTTTTCAATATAAATGATATCATACTTTAGTCGTTCAACCATCTGACCAACATTTTCTGCATAGCCGAATTTTACCTGACCCCATGATGTAATTCCGGGACGAACTTTATGTAAGTGTCTGTAATGCGGTGAATGAAGCATGATCTGGTCAATAAAGTATTGCCTTTCGGGACGTGGACCAACAAGCGACATTTCACCAATGAGAACATTGAAAAATTGTGGTGTTTCATCAATCCTGAACTTACGCATAATTTTCCCAAAAGGTGTAATTCTGCTATCGTCTTTACTGGAAAGTTTAGGGCCACCGGATTCTGCATCAAGATACATGCTGCGGAATTTATAGATGTTGAAAGGATTACCATGAAGTCCAATCCGCTCTTGTTTGAAAATTACAGGTCCTTTGCTTGTAAGTTTTACAATGAGGGCAGTAATAATAAATGTTGGTGTTAGCAAGACTAAAAAAATAAAAGACACAACTATATCCATCAGTCGTTTAGCATACTGCTGCCATGCTGGCATCAGTTGCGGATAAATTTCAATCAGCGGTGCTCCAAAAATAGAATTCATTTTTACGGAGCCTGAAAGAATATCATACATGTCGGGGATAATTTTAATGATGGCATTAGTGTCTTCCAGTTCATTAATGATTCTACCAATATTTTCATGTTCAGATGATTCAATTGCAATGATAACTTCCTCTACCAGATGTTTATTGATAGCTTCAGGAATATCAGCAATGCCACCAAGGTGTGGGAGTTTTCCTCCCAGATATTCACCATTCTTTTCATCAACATGAATAAACCCAACAAATTTATTGCCCTGACTGATTTTTTGTGTTTCTAATTCTTCAAAAATATGTAAGGCATTCTGACTGCTTCCAACCAATAAGGTGTTGAATCCAATTTTCCTCTTTTTGATTTTGTTTCCTGTAATCGTTGTGATTATTAACCTGAAAAATACGGTAATGCTATAATGAATGATGAGTAATGTGAGAAAAGTGTTGTAATAATTTTTATAGGTAACAATGACATCATCCAACAGTAAAATAAAAAATATGATTGTAACACCAATTAAAGATGCAAGTGCTGTTTGTGCCAGATCGCGTAAGCGTGATTTGCGATAGATGTTATTATAGGTGCCCAGAAATGCATAAAATAGAACCCAGCATACAGGTAAAATAAAAATCCCGGAATAAAATTTTGGATCCGACAGAAATTCCTTAGTAAAAGGTGATTCACCGGGCTCAATACATGTTTTGCGATAAATGAAAAACATAGTCCAAGCCAGCAATGCAGACAGAAAATCGGCAATAATATATTTGATGACTTGTGACCGTTTATTCATTGCTATACCTTCAACAACAATTCTTAATTATGAACTACCTTAACATTGTCGAAGTAAAAACTCTCATTTGTACTTGCATCGGTACGTTGCATTCCAAAAAGCACTCTGAAACGCTTGGAGGTGCTGGTTAACTGCATTGTTGGTTTTAGTTCAATATAAATTTTATTCCACTCTGTTTTTGTATTTAATGTGATAATTGCGTTGTTGATTACAGTGCCAAACGGATCAGTAGCCTGAAGAATTACAAGAAAAGGAGCAGAGTTTTTATAATTCATCTCTAAAAAAACATTTGTGCCGTTGTTGGGCAGAATCATTTCTTTAGATTTTACTTCAAAATTATAAATGCCTGAATCCAACCGTACAACACCATACCCACCTTCCATACCTTGCGATGCATCAAACTCACCAAGCATACCTACGGGACTACTTCCACTTTTTTCGAATGAAAACAATCCTGAAAAATCCTCCATTAATGGAAAAGTAAGATTGTCAATATAACTTGTTGACAGGTTATCAATTTTGACAACTTCTCCGGGCTTTAAGGTTACTGTCTTGTCAACAAATTTATAGTAAGGATATTGCAGGTGTGTGGCATTGATACCATTCAGTAAAATTCCACCTTGTATATAAATAGTATGTTCACCTGTTGCCAATACCGGAAACTTACATGGCATTTCATAAGCACCTAAAGCCTGATTGTCCACATATACCCAGGCATCAACTATTTTATGAGATGCACTTCCTTGCGTAGTTAAATTTGTTGTTAGATTGATTGTGTCAATCTGAATATAGGCAGGTGTTGGTTCTGCAGGATTAATGAGATTACACGCTTGCATTAATGATGCAAATGCAATCACGGTGAAAAGTTGTTTAAGCCTCATCATCTCTCAGTGAATTTTTGCTGCGACAATTTATCCATAATCTGATTGGCAACCTTTAATGCTTTGTAGCCATCCATTGCGCTCACGATAGGAGTGGTGTTGTTTTCTACTGCAAGTGCAAAGGTTCTTAGCTCTTCTTTTATGGCATTACTTTCTTCTACAACAGGATTGTTAAATTCAATTGTTTTGTTTGGCTTACCATTTCCGGGGTCAATAATTATGGCAAAAGGGCTTTCATTCTCTGATGTATTGCGCATGGAGATTATTTCTGTTTTCTTTTTCAGAAAATCAACGGCAATATAGGAATCGCCCTGAAAGATTCTTGCTTTACGCATGTTTTTCATGGAAATGCGGCTGGCAGTAAGGTTTGCAACACATCCATTCTCAAATTCAATTCTGGCATTGGCAATATCGGGAGTATCGCTGATGATGGAGACACCACTGGTGTTTATCAATTTTACTTCAGACTTCACGATACTCAAAATAACATCAATGTCATGAATCATCAGATCAAGCACAACAGGTACATCAGTGCCGCGTGGGTTAAATTCAGCCAAACGGTGCGCTTCAATAAACATTGGTTGATGAATTTTACTTTGTGCAGCTATAAATGCAGGATTAAATCGCTCCACATGTCCAATCTGAATTTTCAAACCTTTTTGTTCTGACAAGGCAATCAATTCTTCAGCTTCCTGAAGTGTATGTGTAATTGGTTTTTCAATAAAGATATGCTTTCCTGCATTTAAAGCTAACATGGCATATTTGAAATGTGATAACGTAGGTGTTACAATATCCACAACATCACTCGCTTCAATCAAACTCTCTGCATTATCGTAAGCTGTTATTCCTAAAGTTTCGGAAACCTGCTGACGTGTGTTTACATCATTATCGTAAAAGCCTACAAGGCGATATGATGTTAACTCTTTTAAAAGTTTAAGATGTATTTTACCAAGATGGCCTGCGCCTATAACTCCTATTGAAAGCATGAAAAAATTTGCGCGAAAATACGGGTAAAAAAGCTACCTTAAGTGAATTAACAGGAGCAATTAGATGTTTTTTCTCATTGCATAATGTTGAATGGTATCGAACAATATGAATGTCCTGGCTTCGATATGATAGCCATTGCGTTCGTAAAAGGGTACGGCATTTTCCCGGGCTTGCAGAAATATTGATTTGCAATGATTTGATTTAGAGATATTTTCGGCAGTAACCATTAAATAATCGCCTAATTTTTGATTTCTATATGCTGCTTTTACACCCATAAATCGAATCTGTGCTTCGTCAGCATTGTTATAATGCAATCGGCAAACGCCTGCCATTAAATTTTCAATCATCAGGCAAAGATGAATGGCGGAATTGTCGTCATTGACCTTTTCACTGCCGGGAGGTTGGTTCCATGGTGCTCTTAGAATTTCATGCCTGAGTTGATAGTACTGATTCAGTTCTTCTTGGCTTTCAGGATGAGCAATAATTATTTTTTGTCCAAGTTCCTGATGAATAAATTCAGAAAGAACTATCACGGGTTTAGTAGAAAAATCTTTTTACAACAACACCCTCAGCTGTTTGCATGTGTAACACATAAACACCTCTTGAAAGTTGAGATGTTAATAAACGGCAAGTATTGCTCTCTGAGCAAACGGTTTGCAGTATGAGTCGTCCGGAAGCATCCATTAGCATTATGCTAACAGGTGTTTGATTTGTTTCTGAAAATTGAAGCAATACCTGTTCATGATTAAAATCCGGTAAAACTAAAACATCATCATCATAGGCATCAAAACGTACGGCCAGAGTAGCTTTTTCTACTGTGGTGCCATCGAAATCGGTTTGAAAAAGTTTGTAATAATTTATACCTCGCAAAGGTCTGCTATCAATATAATCGTAGCGTTGAGCAACATTGGTTGTACCTGCACCATTTACTTTACCAAGTTCTGTATAATGCAAATTATTTCCTGATCTTTTCAAGGTGAAATAATGGTTATTTAATTCTGAAGAAGTCAGCCAGTTGAGTTTTATTTCATCATTATGGCGATTGCCGTTAAAAGATAACAATTCAACAGGTAAAGGATTGCCCGGTAATGCTATTACAGAAGCTAAAGTAACTGGTCCATAATCTTTTGTTGAATCAGAAGTTATCGTACCTGCGGCAGGTGCGCCTGTGGTGCCTGTATTTCCTAAATCATCCCATGATGCGCCATTAAAACGTGCTACTCTAAGGTCGGGCAGACTGGTAACGCCACCACTGTTGCCATCCCAGTAAAGTGTAATTTTTCTTTTATCACCACTCTCTTTAGTCATATACCAATATTCCATCCTGCTTACATGGTCAAGTGGTGGATTCACAGTATTGTTATAGATAACGGTTGGGTTTATATGGAAATATTCTGTTGTAAACGATTCGGCACTTTTACCGGATATATTCACATCGTCAACAGCAAATGAACCATTGGTGTTTACAGTTGCACCAATGCTGTTGTTATTATTTATCCATCGAAAACCAATCATTAAGTTTGGTAAGTCATTACATGCTGCAGGAAGATTAAAAGGACCAAAGGCTGTCCATCGCTTATAAAGCGCGCAGCCTCCGGATAAACTAGAACGCGGGATGTTTAGTAACGTTATCCAAGTCAATCCATTATCTATACTATATTCAAGTATAACTTTATCTGTACTGGATGCAGGACTTCTTAAATCACCAACATTTATATACTTAAAACTTATTGACATATTTGACTTTCCCACAGTGTTTATTGGTGGTGAAACAGCTCTTTTGTCTGTTGTCGGGTTGAAGCCACCGCTTGTTAAAGTATCATAAATGGCACCGCAATCTCCTGTCGGACAAATCAAGCAGGTTGCACAAGGCGATGTTCCAACATGCAATGTTGCATCACCACCGGTAGCACAACCTCCGGCACATGTGTTTACAGGTCTGTTGGCTTCTGCACAACTAACATAAAACATGTTAGCTCTGTTGCCATTAGTTCCGGAGTTGATAACAGACCATGAACCATTAATTCCGGTGTAGCTGTTGGCATCACAAAGTGATGTACACCCATTATTAAAATCTTCTGTCCAAAATATACCGGAATCTGCCGGTGCGCCTGAGGCTGATAATCCTGCAGGTTGTACATCATTTGCCATCCCTACGGGAAAAACAAATGCAGTAGTTCCTAGCTTTCTTACAGGTCCTTCTACAAAACTATTGTTGTTTGATACAGTATTTGCTTTTGCAGCCACATTAAAAATTAATGGGTTGGTGGCACTTGAATAAATTTTACCTGCATTAAAGTTTACCAATGAATCAACCATTAATGAACGGTTTAATGTAATACTTGCAGGTAAAATTTTAGCCATTGTCAGTTCATGAATCTGAAAAAGTCCGCTACCCCAAATTGTGCTGTTGGCATTGCCGGAAAAAACCAATCTGCGCCCATTGCCATTATAATATTTCCAGGTGCCATCCATATAAACATCACCCCAAATTTCAGTACCTGTTCCAATATTGTTGTAGGTATTTCCGGGTCGGATAATAACATCGCCTCTAACCTGAACACCTATAGTTGCATTGACATCATTACTTGTAAAGTTGACATAATTTGTTCCTGTTCCACCTATATCCATACTGCCTTTGATAATAGGATAGCTTACAGAACCATTAAAATGAGAATTAGCAAAGGAACCGGTAATAAATGGTGTGGATGTATAATTCTCGTAAATAAAATTTGGATAATACGCCTGCGAACCACCATTAGTTGTACTTACAGATGGATTAGAAGCACCTACCTTTCTGAAAATCCAATTCGCTGTTGCAGGTATTGAGATTATTCCACCCTGATAAGCTGATTGCCAGTTATTACATGAGGAGCCTGTACATTTAACAATTGTTGCACCAGCACTAATCTGCCATGTTGCACCTGCATTAAAAGTAATGTTTGCAGGTCCTGATAAAGAATCAATAAAAGTACCGTTTATTATTAAGTCGGCTGCCGGTCCATTATTGATAACTAAATTTACAGCTGCATTTGCAATGAGTGTTCCGCCCGGGCTTACAACTACTTCATCAATAGTAGCACCTGTGGTTATGCGTACGACAGTTCCGGCCATAATGGTTACTGTCTGATCTGCTGAGGTTGGTGTTGCACCGGCAGGAGCCCAAGGTCCTACAGGAGTTGCACTACTTTGCCAGGTACTTGTGGCATTCCAATTACCTGATGTAACTGACTGGTAATATAGTGCCATAACATGCTCTGCTGATACTAAACCTGCAAAAAGTGTGGCGATAAGTAGCCTGAAAAACGATTTCAATGTCAAAACAGTGTTGTATGGTTCAATTGGCAAAAGTACTTGATATAATTCTAAAACAATACATTTTATTTACTGTTGTCAGTAAATAAATTTTTACGAAAGAGAATGAATTTTGTTATTGTTAACTGTAGGTATCAAACCTGAATTTTTCATTTAAAAATCAGAGATGCAGAGAAAGTAATTTATTGTCATTAGAGAATATAGGACAAGCAAAAATACACCTCATAAAATCCTGACTCTCATTGGAAATTCCATAACAGTTTGATTTATTACTTTTGTGGCAACTAAAATAGGATTTGTTTAACGTGGCAGAAGCGGAATTTTTAAAGACAGAGAAAGAAATTTTTACGGAATATATGGTAAGCAATGGGCTACGCAAAACACCGGAACGTTATGCAGTACTTGAAGAAGCCTATCGCACAAATGGTCATTTTAATGTGGACATGCTTTTTGAACTTATTCAAAAACGCAAGTTAAGAGTAAGCCGTGCTACAGTTTATAATACTATTGAACATTTATTGAAATGTGGTTTAATAACCAAACATCAGTTTGGCGAGACCAAATTTATTTACGAAAAGTCGTTTGCCTATAAACAACATGATCACCTGATTTGTGGTGATTGCGAAAAAGTATTTGAATTTTGCGATCCGAGACTTTATCAGATTCAGTCAACAGTAGAAAAATATTTAGATTTCAAAATATCACAACATGCCTTGAATTTTTACGGACAGTGTAATAAACTCAAACAAACAGGGGCATGCGAACATTTTAAAATAAAAAAACAATGAATTTTAGCTTTACCACTTCAGAAAAAGGGAATTTCTGCATTATTAAACTTTCGGGTAATCTTATGGAGAAGGGTCAGGCTAATGAGCTGATGGACGAGATTAGTACCTGTATTATCAGAGATATGAAATCGTTTGTGCTCGATTTAACTGATTTGCGTTTTATGAACAGCAGCGGACTTACCGTACTATTAAACATTCTTACCAAATCACGCAAGGCAGGTGGCGACACCATTATTTGCAATATCAACAGTCAGCTAAAATCTGTCTTTACAATTACAAGATTGACAGAAGTTTTTACCATAACCGATAATCAGGAAGCAGCCATTGCTGCCATCTGAATAATAGAATTATTATGAAAATAGACGTATTACTTGGACTTCAGTGGGGCGATGAGGGCAAAGGAAAACTGATAGATGTTTTAGCTCCCGACTATGACGTGATTGCACGTTTTCAGGGCGGTCCAAATGCAGGACATACCCTGGAGTTTGATGGTATTAAACATGTGTTGCATACTATCCCATCAGGAATTTTTCGTGAGAATAAACTAAACATCATTGGTAATGGTGTGGTTATAGATCCGCTGATTTTTAAAAAGGAAAATGATTCACTTCTAAAGCTCGGAATAGATATAAAGAAAAATCTTTGGGTATCTCGCAGAGCACATCTCATATTACCGACTCATCGTTTGCTTGATGCGGCATCAGAAACCATGAAAGGCAAGACTAAAATTGGTTCAACACTAAAGGGAATTGGTCCTACCTACATGGATAAAACCGGACGCAACGGACTGCGTGTTGGCGACATTGAACGGCATGATTTCAAAGATGCATTGCATGTATTGTTAAACAAACATGCTGAACTGCTTTCATTCTACAACCATCCTACAGTCAGCAAAGATGACCTTGAAATGTGGCTCGAAAGTATTTCAACACTTCGAGAAATGACATTGGTGGACAGTGAATATGAAATAAACAATCTGATTAATTCCGGAAAACGGATTTTGGCAGAAGGTGCACAAGGTTCTCTGCTCGATATAGATTTTGGTTCCTATCCATTTGTTACTTCCAGCAATACTATAACAGCAGGAGCATGTATTGGTCTTGGTGTTCCTCCTTCGGCAATAGGTAAAGTATTTGGTGTGTTCAAGGCATATTGCACACGTGTAGGCAGTGGCCCGTTTCCATCTGAGCTAAATGATGCAACAGGAGAAGAACTTCGTAAAAAAGGTAATGAATTTGGCAGCACCACCGGGCGTCCAAGACGTTGTGGATGGCTCGATTTGCCTGCTTTGAAATATACTGCAATGATAAATGGTGTTACAAGTCTGATGATGATGAAATCTGATGTGCTTAGTGGCTTTGAAAACTTGCAGGTTTGTAATTCTTATAAAGTGAACGGACAGCCTTCTATGCGAATGCCCTTTAACGTAGTGAATGAAATTCCGGAACCTGAATACATTTCTTTTAAAGGTTGGCATCGTGATATCAGCAAGACAAGTAGTTTTGAAAGTTTACCATCTGAATTGCACAATTATATTCAGGCAATTGAAAAATACACCGGTATTCCATTAGATGTAGTATCAGTTGGCCCCGATAGAACGCAAACAATAATCAGAAAGTAAAATGAAAATATTTTCAGCATTATTATTCAGCATACTTATTTACTCCAACATAAACGGACAACAGCTTTCTATTGAAAATAAGCCTGCTTTAAACGAAGAGTCAAAGAGTGTTGATTCATGGGTAGCGCATTTAGATCAGGATATGAGCTATTGTATTTCTACTTATAGTGAATTTATGCGAAAGAACTTCGATTATCGTGTTAGCCGCAGAAGTAAAAATGTTCATTCTGTGGATAAAAAAATGTTTTCAGAGATTTCAAGTCTTCGTATTGACCAGCGTGCTGTATTTACACAAGAGTCAAAAGGTACTGCCGTAGCATTTCAATTCAGTCCGGGTTATGATATACATTTTGGCAACACCATGTATAAGGAAGAGTTTGACCGTGCAAGAGCATTGGTTGTAAACTATGTGCATTTTCATTACAAAATGTTTTATGATGATCAGATAAAAAGCCTGAGGTCGAAAATTAAAGGCTTGGAAAAAAATATCAGCAACAATCAGTCAAAAACTGAAAAAAACAACAAAGCAATTAGCCTGAATACAGAAGACATTTCAAATAATGCTGTAGGAGCAGATAAGTTGCGAGAGAAGAATGAGAAATTAGAGAAAGAAAATGTTTCATTGGCAGCAGAGGTAGATAAATTCAGAACACAGATAACACAATTAGAAACAGAAATAGACAATGCAAACCAAAGCCTTAAATTGGTTGAGGCGTTTAATTAAAATATGCAATGAGTGAAAAGAGTGAACACGTAAAATGCCTGATTATAGGATCGGGTCCTGCTGGATATACAGCAGCAATCTATGCAGCAAGAGCAGATTTAAAACCTGTAATGTATCAGGGATTACAACCCGGAGGCCAGTTGACAACAACCACTGAAGTAGAAAATTTTCCGGGATATCCGCAAGGAACTATGGGTCCGCAAATGATGGAAGAATTTCGTCAGCAGGCTGAACGGTTCGGCACTGACATCAGATGGGGCTATGCATCATCAGTTGATTTTAAAGGACCTGTACATAAAGTAATTATTGACGAAGAAAAAGAAATTACAGCCGATACAGTTATCATTGCAACAGGTGCATCAGCAAAGTGGCTTGGATTAGAAAGCGAACAACGACTTAATGGTTTTGGTGTTTCTGCATGTGCAGTTTGTGACGGATATTTTTTCCGCAATCAACATGTGGCAATTGTAGGGGCAGGTGATACAGCTGCTGAAGAGGCTACTTATTTGGCCAAGTTGTGTACAAAAGTTTATATGATTGTGCGAAGAGATGAAATGCGTGCATCAAAAGCAATGCAACACAGAGTAATGAACACACCCAATATTGAAGTCTTATTTAATACAGAAACCAAGGAGGTAGTAGGTGAGAAAAGCGTGTCTGCTGTTAAAGTTGTTAATAATGTAAGCGGTGAAGAACGTGTGCTTGATGTAACCGGCTTTTTTGTGGCAATTGGGCATCAACCTAATACAGCTATTTTTAAAGGATGGCTTGATATGGATAAGACCGGCTATATCATAACCAAACCGGGGTCAACAAAAACAAATATTGAAGGGGTTTTTGCCTGCGGAGATGCACAGGATAAAATTTACAGACAGGCTGTTACTGCAGCAGGAACAGGTTGTATGTCTGCTTTAGATGCTGAGCGTTATCTGGCAGATAAAGGCATTCATTAAAAAAATCATCAGCATTTTTTTGTTAAAAATTTTATTGCATCAGAGTAATTCCTTGTTATGGGAGTGGTAAATTTGTTTGCAATGAATATTACAGACACTTTTAAGCATCAGGGATTAAGACGCCAGCTAATTACAGAATTAAAGTCAAAAGGAATAAATGATGCAGCCATTATCGCTGCCATGACAAAAATTCCACGTCATGCATTTATGGATAATGCATTTATGGAATCAGCCTATATTGACAAAGCCTTTCCAATCGGCTCCGGTCAAACTATTTCACAACCCTATACAGTTGCTTTTCAAACTATGTTACTGGGCATTCAAAAAGGTGATAAAGTGTTGGAGATAGGAACAGGCTCCGGCTATCAAACGGCAATACTCTGCGAGTTAGGTGCTAAAGTGTTTTCTATTGAAAGGCATAAACCGCTTTCTGATAAGGCAAAAACATTACTTGAAAAATTAGGCTACATGCCTAAAATACATTTTGGCGATGGATTTAAAGGGCTGCCGGCATTTGCACCATTTGACAAGATAATTATTACCTGTGGTGCACCCGATATTCCACAGCTATTGTTTGAGCAATTGAAGACAGGAGGCGTTATGGTTGTTCCCGTTGGTGAAGATGTGCAAGTTATGAAAACCGTTGTTAAAAAACCGGATCAAACCATGGAAGTCTCAGACTTCAACTCATTTCGCTTTGTTCCTATGCTTGGCAATAAAGTACGGTAAGCACATGCTGTCTTAATAAACAGCATAGCTAATTTTTTTTAGTTGGTTTTTTCTCCCATTATCTTTTTCGTAAACATAGGTATTATTATACTATTTATTAATTAATTTTACCAAAGCACAAAAGTCAGGCAACATTTGTCTGATGTAGCGAGTCTTTACAAATGGAATGCATTCAATATACTTATGACAGACCGTGAACTAATTGAAGGTTGTATTCGCGGTGAAAGAAAATGCCAGAAAGCTTTGTTCGAAAAGTTTGCCGGCAAAATGAAAGTCGTTTGCATGCGCTATGTCAATAACCATGAGGACGCAGAAGATGTTTTGCAGGAAGGATTTATAAAAGTGTTTAAGTATATATCGAAGTTTGGTTTTGAAGGATCGTTTGAAGGTTGGATAAGAAAAATAATGGTTAATACAGCACTTACAAAAATTACACGTTACAGTTATAACGAAGAAGTGGCATTAGTTCATAGCAATTTACCTGTTTATGACTATGGTGATGTAATTGCAGAAATGTCTGTCAAAGAACTGAAAGCACACATAAATGCATTGCCGGATGGCTACAGGTTAGTATTTAACATGTATGTGATAGAAGGTTTTTCGCATAAAGAAATTGCAGATAGTCTTAACATTTCTGAGGCAACATCACGTACTCAGTTATTGAAAGCGAGGTTGGCCTTACAGCAAAAATTAAAAAAAAATAAAATAGCATACAGTCATGCAGGATGAAAAATTTGATGATCTGATCAGGCAAAAGTTGCAAACCGAAGAAGAGTCGGTAAGTGCCGGACTGTGGAGTAGGGTAGAAGCAGATTTACCTGTTGCCAAGCAAGACCTTTTTAATAAAAAATTGTTTTGGTTGATACTATTGCTTTTAATTCCTGCAGGTGCAGGATGGTATTATTTTACTTCTAATCAAATCGAAGAATCTTCTTTAGAAGGCAATAATAAAAACAAGCCGAAGATACTTAGTAACATAGCCTCTGAAGAAAAGAATACAGAAGACAAAAAGATGCTAAACAATGCTGTTCCTCCATCAGACAATCATGCTGTAAACAATTCAATAAAAAACAATTCAGGTCAAATTAATTATAGCACGCTCACAACAAATAGTAACACTGTCCCAAAAACTTTAGTAACAACCAATGTAATTGCAGCTACAACAGATTTCAGTAATCAGGTTGAAATTAGTGAATGGGATTTACTTAATCCGATACAAGCATCATTACCGGAAGCTGTAATTAGTCAGGCACTTATTGCAGACAAACCGAATTCAGAAATCAGAAAAACCAAGAAAGGTGTTCACGTATTTGCAGATGTTTATTATGCACCGGAGTTTGCCCAACATACCCGCGATTTAGGAAGTGGTAGCCCTGCCTACCTGAAACTGAGGCGTAACACAGAGACAAACATTTATTCTCATAGTCAGGGAATCAGAGCAGGAGTATGGTTAAACAGCAAATTCTTTTTTAAGACGGGAATAGACATGTTTGAAATGAATGAACGACTCAGCTATACATTTATACCGGGTATGGGAAATCTTCCGGTAGGAATGCGGATTGATTCTATCAATGGTTATTATATCAATCCGCTCACAAACGATTTGGTAGCTGACACCATTGTTGGCTCTGTTAATGCAACAGGCGAAGTTATTATTTCAAATCACTTTAGTTTTGTTAATGTACCTTTAATGATTGGATGGCGTTATAACAAAGGTTTATGGAACATTCAAAGCAGCGCAGGTATTTATATGAATATTTATTCAGGCTATAAAGGGAAAATAATTCATGAAAGCATGCAGTCTCTGATAGATATTTCATCTACTTCATCACCTTATAAACAAAACATCGGTTTAGGTGTTTCGGCCGAAGTAATTGCTACCTATAGTATTTTCCAAAATATTGATGTACTCATAGGTCCTAAATATAATTATCATTTAAGTGACATCAGCCGGAAGGGGGCAGCCATTCGCGAAAAGCTGAGTAGCATAGGTGTGTTTTCTGGTATCAGATTAAATTTCTGATTAATTTTCGTTTTGAGTGAATAAAAAAAGGCAGCCTTAAAAAAGACTGCCTCACAAAATATTAATTCACACTTATTTTTGTTTAATCAGTTCTATCATACAATTCATAGCCACTTCGTCACTCACCACTGCACCACCAGATGTTAATGTTTTATTCCAGGCAATACCGAAATCTTTGCGGTTTACTTTTCCGGTTAACTTAAATCCTGCTTTAGTATTTCCCCATGGATCTTCAACAGTACCCATGTGTGTAGCTTCAAGTGTTACACTTCTGGTAACTCCACGCATGGTAAGGTTGCCCACAACTTTAAATTTTTTATCTCCTGCAGGTTTAAAGGTTACGCTTGTAAAAGAAATTTCAGGATGATTGGCCATGTCGAAGAAATCTGAGCCACGAAGATGTTCATCGCGTTTATCGTCATTGGTGTTTATAGAAGAAACAGGAGCTTTAAACTCAACTTTGCTATCTTCAAAATTGTCTTTTGTAGCTGTCATTGAAGCTGTGAAATCTTTAAAATGACCTTCAACTTCAGCAATGAGCATGTGTGTAACGGTAAAGCCGATTTTAGAATGACTCTTGTCTGCAGTCCATTTTGTTTGTGCATTTAAGCTAAAAGCCATAGTTACTGCAATTGCACTTAGAAATAGTTTTTTCATCTTTTATTTTTTTTAATTTACGGTGCAATGATAGACCAATACTTTGCATTAAAAATTAACCTAGATTAACTCTGTAAAAATTAATTAAAATTTCAGTTGTATTTTTGTCATACATACTTAATTAAGTATTAATCAGAGATAAAGAAAGAATAAGAAATAATTTTAATCTTAATTTATAAAATTGATGAGGAAATTATTTTTAAAAGCAGTGCTCATTTTATCAACCATTGCATTTATCATCAGCTATTATGATGATTATAAAAAACAAAAGCAGATGGAATATGAGCAGTCACTTCCACCAAAACCGGCATGGGATACTGCAACATCACCCACCTATCAACACCTCAAGGAGGTAGAAAGAAAATTAGAAGAAAGAATGCAAAACAACAAACGTCTGCAAAAATCCAAGCAGATGGCTGATAGTTTAACTAAAGAGCAACGCCAGCAATTGCAATGGATGGAAGATCAGGTGGAGTCAGAAATAGAAAACAAGATGGATTAACTATTTATTTTTTAAATACAGGATTTTATCTTCGGGAAAACTTTCAAACAAAGTGGCGGAGGTTACCTCGTTATTTTAGAATGGTGGAGTTCTTTCAATAAAGCGATTAACATTTTTTATTACGCTGAGTTGTGATTTGCCCGCCCGGANTTTGTCTTAGTTCTTTCAATGACAATCGCAAGAATGTTCAAGCATATTGAGTTGTGATTTGCTTTCAAATTTTATCTTTGTCTTAGTTCTTTCAATAAAAATAGTACAAATGATGAACAACGAACAGTTGTGATTTGCTTTCAAATTTTATCTTTGTCTTAGTTCTTTCAATCTACACAATGTGAATATATTATAGAACATTGTTGTGATTTGCTTTCAAATTTTATCTTTGTCTTAGTTCTTTCAATGGAGAAGCAAAAGGAGTAAAAATGAAATGGTTGTGATTTGCTTTCAAATTTTATCTTTGTCTTAGTTCTTTCAATTTGAGCAATATGAGCAAAACAGAAAGTATTGTTGTGATTTGCTTTCAAATTTTATCTTTGTCTTAGTTCTTTCAATATCTCTAACGTAAAAAGCAGATTGTTAGAATAATAGTACAAAATCAGGATAAAAAAATCAAACTAAAGAACTTAAAATCCCGCTATCAGGGCGGGATTTTTTATGGCTATTGATTGCTCAACAGTTAACTTTCTCAGAACAATTCTAGTTGTTGTGAGGTTGGTGGTTTGTCTTGTGCTTTTTTGCCATAAAATATTTCCATCTGCCCAAACTGCTTATCGGTAATTTGTAAAATGCCTACCTTGCCCTCTGAGGGTAATGATTTTTTTACTCTCTTTTTATGCACTTCGGCATTTTCGCTGCTGCTGCTGTGTCGCAAATACATGCTGAACTGAAACATCTGAAACCCATCCTGCAATAAATCTTTTCGGAATTGGGCAGCCAGTTTGCGTTGTTTTTTAGTTTCAGTAGGCAGGTCGTACATTACAAGTGTCCACATAACACGATAGGCATTGAGGCGTTCAAAATTCATGACAACTCCGGGTAGGTTAATTTTCTTTGTTCACCGGCAAAGCATTTTACCAAGGATGCAGCGGTACGCTGTGTGGCTATCATTAAAGGGCTGTTTTCACCATCCATTTTTACATCAATCACCGGTATAGTCAATAAATCTGCCTTAATAACTTTAGAAAGATCGTCAGTGATGCCATGTTTAAGGATAATATGGATGACCAATTGATCTACTATTGGTCTGTAGGGCTCCATCAGGTCATCAGCAAGGCAGTAGGCATTGTAGCGGTTATGGTGGTGTATGCCTTTGGTAGGCAAAAGTCCGGCAGCAACAATACTTCTTGCCATCGTTGCTCTTAGAATTGCATATCCATAATTCAGATAATTGTTGGGTGGTAAACCATCACGTTGTCGCCTGAACAAATTACCGGGTGCAGATTCAATCGAAGCGGGAATTTTAGTAAAAATATTGGACCAGTAAAAAGCTGCGGCAACGCCTTCGGCATTTTCGCTATCGCCACTTTTCACATTGTTGTAAACAGGGTAGAGGCGGCCTGCATCAATTTGCTGTTGCGATAACAAGGCAGCTTGATTTTTTATTTTTTGAATGATGGTTTGTTGCCATAGTTGTTTGCGCAATGGCTCACTGGCTGCAAGCTGGCTTTGGTACCTTTCATGTTGCAGGGTGTTGCCTTGCAAGGGTAGTAGCAGCCCTGCAGGATGCCGGGTATTGTTGCACGTAATTACAGCAACATTGTTTTGCATTAATGCGTCTAACAGTCCGTGCGAAATGGTTATTTGCTGATGGTCGAGCACTACCACACCAATATCTTCAACAGGAATGGTGGCTTGCTCCTGTTGTTTAAATAGAGGGTCAAGTTGACTGTTTTTCTCAACTTCAGGCAATCGCACTATCAGTTGTTTGTCTTTAAGACTCAGATAGGCAGGATTGCCAAAATAGAGGGTGCGCTTGATCATATAACAAAATCTGTAAAGTCAAACATGGATCCGGTATTATCCGAACCAAATACAATTACCAGATTCGGCTTTGAATTATCCTTAAAATCTAAGGTTTTGCATATTTTATCGTAAAGATTCGACACAATAAAACATAGCTCTGTTTGTTCTGCATCACTTAATGAACAAAATAAATCTTTTTTTTCTGCTTTGGATAGCTTTAAATACATCCGTGCAAATTCAATAGTAATTTTCTTGTTCATGAATGTACTATTTAAGCCATTTTATACTTCCGTCCATTTCAATTTTAAAATCGTAGCCCTCAACTACAAAATCTAACCAATTAACAGAATAAAGCAATTTAGGAAAAGGCTCGTAATTGTTATGTCCATTGAATTTTAAAGCATCGCTTACTTTTTCTGTAAATCCACTTGTTCCCCTGCCTCCATAAGCAACATCTTTGTTCTTTTCATCGGTCTTAAAAACGATATTTTCAGGATATGCATTTTCTAACTCTTTATCATTCCTTGCTTCAAGGTGATGTTGAAAAGTCAATCGCCCACCGGTAAACTTCACAATCCTATAAGTTCTATAGCTGATACGTTTATTGTAATCACAATCTTTTTCATTATTCTGTTGTTTCAACTCTTCAATCCTTTCGTCATAGAAAACAACTTTCATTCCTGCTTTTAAAATTGCGTAAGGCGTTTGTTTATTTCCATTATCATCAATTATTGTTTTGTTGTCTTTATCTTTTCTGTACAATTCAAGTTGGCCATTTGCATCAAATAAATTGTGTTTTTTAAATTCTGATATTTCAAATAAGTTGATAATTTCCAGTTCTCTGTCTTTTTTGATATTTCCTTTTTTATCTAAATGGTCGTTTTTGTAATAAGCACAAACAATATTCTCTCCATTCCCCGCCCAATAATGCTGTTTGTATTCTTTATCAGAAAGATTGGTTTGTTTTTTTATTGCTAAGGGTTCTGAAACACTTGCATAAACTCGAATATGACGGATTTTATTTCCGTGTGGCTTGCCGTTTTGGTCAAGTAAATAAATTCCTTCTTCAAAAGCCTTTTTGAAATTTCCGGCTCTTTTGATGTGTTCTTGTATTTGTCTTTTTAGTCCTTCATCTACAATTTTATCTACGCCTGTAAAATCAGCATTAAATGGAACTCGCAGAACATATTTTATATTGTCTTCTTGAACGAACTTACCATTCTCGTCTTTTTCAATATTACCTTTTTCGCCACGCCTTGCAGGTTTAATTGCTCCATAAAAAGTTTCTTGATGCAATTGACCACGTATGCAATCTCCTGTTGCCCATCTGTTTTTACCATTTACAATAACTTCTTTGCCACGCTTACGGACTTTTCGTTTCGCAGGCGTAAGTTCTTGGTTATTGGTGATGTTGTTGATTAGAACGTTATCGTCTATTCTCCAAACAAATTCTCGTTTAAAGCCTTTGTAAGGGTCTTCCGTAAACGAGGCTTTTGGATTTAGCTCTTTTGCTTTATAGTATCTTTCTAAAATTTCATCACGTTTAGCAGCAACAGGTATTAGGGTTAATACTGCTGCATCTTTGGCATGGTGAGAGTGTTTGCTTCTATCTTTCTTTTCATCTGCAACTTGCAGTTGATATATTTTCCTGAACTCGGCTGTAATACTTCCTTTTTGCACATCAACTTTATCAAAATAGGTTTTCAGATAATGAAATGCGTATTTTGAAATCAACTGTGTATCTACTTTTTGGCTGTTTTTAAAACCGCTTGTAATTTCGGTTATGGTAAATCTATCTACTTTGTTTTTCCAATAATCCAATTCCATTTGCCATAAATGGCGTTGACGGATAGCATCGTCTTTGGTTGATATATTACTGCCTTTTGCAATCATTACAGATTTACTACCTCTTTTAGATTTTAAATTCCAAAAATCAATTTGTTGTTTAATGCGTTCTACTTTTTCTTTCCATGCATCTAAACGTGGTAATATAGCAGTATAGCCACCAGAATCTTCTGAATAATTTGGAAGCTGTGAAGGGATTTGATTTTTCTTTATCGTTCTGTTATAATCAGCAAAACACACTGTGAGATTTGCTAATGAATTATCAAATGAAATACTTCTGGGGACAGTATGTTCAAAGTCAATTACGTTTTCGTTAAATAAATCGGTTAGCTTAATGAACTTGCCTGTGTATAAACACTGATATCCTTGCTCTTTCCACAAACGGTATTTGTCAATTAGTTTTTTACCGTGTCCGCTCCATCTTATTGCTTCGTCTTTGTCCGCAGGTTTTTTCTTTTTCTTTTTTCCGTTTTCATCTTCTTCCATTACTACGACTTCGGGAAGCGTTTGTTCTGTATTTTGCTCGTAGAACAATCTTAGCTTATCAATATCATCGTTGTTAGTGGCATTTGCTTTTATAGTTTTATCATCATTTAAAAGTTGGTTAATTGCTTCCGCAAATTCTTGATTTTCGGCTTCTCTTTGACGTTGCCACGCTTCAATCGCCCATCGTTTATTGGCATCGTTTAAGTCTCTTGCTACCTCTACCACAACTCGTGTTTCGTTATCTATCTGATTGGTTTCAATCATATAATTCATCAACTTGCGTAACTCGTGAAGCGTACGCATCGCCATTGGGTTTTTAAACGAACCTGTTTTGGGGCTACCTAATTTTATAATTCCGTCTTTGTCTTCTTTTGCTGGAGGGTAAATATTGATTTCGGAAGGATGATAAATTTTTGAAAGCTGTTTTTCGTCAAGATTCTCAAAATTATCTTGCAAAAATACTTTAAGGGTATCAATCAACTTAGGCAAACGATAATAACCTGTATCTGTTTTGTGATAATTTTTCCCGTTGGATTGAATAGCAACAATTCGCTCCTCGCTTCCGTTATCTCTTACAATGCCTTGCTTAGAGAAATAAGCCTGGTAACAATCTTTTACCGTACCAAGAATATTTTGCTGTTCTTCATCAGGGAGACTCTCCCATTTTGTTGCTCCAAACTGTTCTTCTATTGCAATTTGAATGTCTTTTAAATCACTATCAACTAATTTGTAGCTGTTGTCTTTATGTCCGAATTTATTTTCACCTAAATTTTTATGTTTAGAAATAAGATTGTTTACAATACTTAGAATTGATTTTTGATTTCTGTTTTCTACAATCACACCATTAATACTAGCAAGTAGTAATTGCTCGTTTTGTTGCCACAGCTCTTTGCCTAATATTTCTGGGATGTTTGCTAATAAAACTGCTTCGGTATAGATCAACCCTTTTTGTAAAAACACATTTATTTTGTTGATAGCATTTAAGCTTAACATTCCGTAACCAACGGGGCAAGCGTTCCACGCAATGACGAATTTTTCAACTTCTGATTTTTCTTTTTCACTCTTTCTTTCTTCGCTTGGTTTCAGTTTATCTTTGGCAAACTCATAAACATATTCTTGGTCTTCGTAGTTGAACAATACGTGCCAAGCATCTTGATAAAAAGGTTGTTCTAATGGTATTCTTCCCAACTCGTTTCCGTTGTGGTCTTTATGTGTAATGTGAATTATTTTCCCCTCTACATCTTTTTTGGTAATTGTTTCATTCCATTTATAACCAAAAATGTCTTTCAATCGTGCTGATACAGGACAAGCAGTTACAGTTGTTTTGGGTTTATAATTCAATTCCCAATTTTTTCCTTTCTTCTTTAAAAATGTAACAATTTCTGAAAATGGAAAATACCCTTTTGATTTTCTGAAAAACAATTCAGAATAAATCTCTTGTTTTAGTTCAAGAGGTAATTGTTTCCACTCATTGTTTTCTTTGTATTTTATATTGTTTAAAAAAGACCATGCTCTGAAAGTTTCAAAACTTGGATGGCTTATTGGTGCACGGTATTTATTAGGTTCTAAAGTACATTTACCAACTAATCCTTTTTGTGAACGCAAAGGGCGTTTGTAAAAAATACTGCCGTCATTTTTGTTCTTGCCTGTTTCAACTAATTTAGTATAAAGTGCATCTCCAAATTTCAATCCTTGTAATTGGAAAATGTGTTTTATTTCGTCTTTGTAATTTTCACGTATCGCATATTGAGTAATAGCTTCACGAACTCTGATTTTATCATTTTCCAATAAAGCAAAAAGCCAACCAATAGTTTTTGCGTTGCTGTATTTTTCAAATAATTCAGTAATAACTTTGTTTTTTTTCTTTTCAGAATATTGTAAATCCATTACTTCGTTATCATTTGTTTCTTTCTCTTTCACATCATCAGCACCTTTTCTGCTACTTTTAAAACCTCTGCGTTGAGCAATATGGTACAAGGCTCTGCCTAACTTGAAGCGATTTTTTTCCTGTGTAAAATCCGATTTCTTTTCGGCTAATTCTTTCCGCAATTGATACGGACTTGTATAATCTGGTTTTCCGTCATTATCAAAATCTAATTTTATCCATGCATCAAATGCAGTGTTCCAAACAGGATAAGTCCGACCTGCATTATTGTTTTTACGAGCTTCGTCTTTGCTGTAGTGCCGCCATTTGTTCAAATCATCAATAGTTAATGGGCAATAACCTTCATTAATTAAGTTCTCAAGCGTTGCCCAAAGTCTGTATTTTCGAGCTTGGTACAATCTGCGAGTGGAACGCTTTTTTGTTCGTTCTGCAGCATAAGATTTAGTTAATTTCCCTTTATCGTCTTTCCCGACTCCTGTTGGAAAAGTAATTACACCAAATTTTTCAATTTGATTTTCTGTTAAATCAGGATTACGCAACGCCCATCCAATAGAGTTTGTTCCTAAATCGAGTCCAATAATTTTATTCATATAAATTTTTCAATTTGTTTTATCCATATATTTGTAGCGCAAATCACAATAAGGCTATAAGCCGAAGATTTCTCAGCCCTGCTTCGGTGGGGCTTTTTAATTTTATAATTAATGGAATTTGTCGATAGTAGTTTATCTTTTAATCTTACATAATAAAATTTCGTTTCTAAAGTACAGATTAATATCTTAACTAGCAAAGTTGAATTTGTATTTTTGTCTATAAATTAAGCCAAAGGGTTACCTAACACATTTATTTGTTTTGCAATGAGATTTTGGATTTTTGCATTTTGTTTTTTTTTATCTTCAATAACAATGGCTCAAGACTCTTCATTCACAATATATGGCCATCGCGGTTGCCGTGGCCTGATGCCGGAAAATACCATTCCTGCATTTTTAAAAGCAATTGAATTAAATGTGCTTCACATAGAATTGGATGTTGTTGTTACAGCAGATTCACAAGTAGTAGTTTCGCACGAGCCGTGGATAAACAACGAAACCTGTCTGATGCCTGACAGCACTCCGCTGCCAAATTTTAAAAGAGCATCTTACAGTATTTATAAAATGCCATATCAACAGGTGAAAAGTTATGACTGTGGCAGCAAGTTTTATGCAAAGTTTCCCGGACAACATAAATTGGTTGTAGGTAAGCCATTGCTTTCAGAGGCAATTAGTACTGTGGATACATTTTGTTGTAATACAAGAGGCGTGTTGCCTTATTATTCTATTGAGCTAAAAAGCAAGAAGAGTTGGATAGGCACATTTCAGCCGGAGACAAAACAGTTTGTTGATTTGGTGATGAGGATTGTGCAGCAATATAGTGAGAAAGAAAGATTCGTATTGCAGTCATTCGATCCTGAAGTGTTACGTATCTTACATCATGATTACCCTGAATATACGTTGGCAGCTTTGAATGAAACCAACAGGGATGTAGAGGCTTTTTTTAATGAACTTGGTTTTGCGACAGCAATTTACAGCCCCTGGTATGTGCTTGCAACAGCAAAGACTTTAGAATATTGTAAACAGCACAATATTAAAATTATTCCATGGACGGTGAACAACGACAAAGTATTTTTAAAGTTGAAATATAGCGGTGTTAATGGCATTATTACAGATTATCCGGATCGCTATCGTTAAGTTATTCATACTTGTTTTGCAACGGTTAGATAGCTTTGTTAAGAATCATTAGCTTTAAAATAAGAGGTAAAATAATATTTTAAAGTGATTTAATACTGAATAATTATTGAATTTTTCAGCATCAATAAGCAAGAATTGTTAAAAAATTAATTACTTATTAATGGACAGTGTACTTATTTTTGAAGCTTAAATTTAACAATCAAATTACGATGCTTAAATCAATTTCATTAGTTGCCGCTTTGGCGGTATTTGCTTCCGGTGCTTTGGCACTAAATCCTTCAAAGGAATATAAAGTGCTTCCGGATAAGTACGGCATGACTTATAAAGAAGAAAAAATTAAAACTCCTGATGGTGCTGTTCTCAATGCGTGGCTATTTGAATTGCCCAAAAAATCTACCAACTGGATTATTATGAGTGGTAGTGGTGATGGCAATATGGCTGATAATATTGAAATAGCCAATTCATTTTTAAGTGCTGGATATAATGTTGCCATGTATGACTATCGTGGTTATGGCAGCAGCAGTGATTTTAAAATAGACCCTGATTTATTTATCTATCCGCAGTTTATTGTTGACCTTAATGCTGTTTGTGATTATTTGCGTAAGTCACGTGCCATTACAAAATTTAATTTGTATGGTAAAGCCATTGGTGCAGGCCTTTCAATTGGTGTTGGTGCAAACAGAACAGAAACACAGAAGGTGATTGCCGATGGCCCTTGGATTGGTCTTGAAGTAATGAAGAAAAAAATAAAAGATAAGACAGGTAAAGAGGTGGTTATGCCTTTTGGATTTGACAAGAATCATGAGCCAATGTATGCAATGGAAAAGCCTAAAGGAATTAAAGCACTTATGGTGATTGTTTCATCGCAGGATAATCTGATTAACCCAACAGATGTAAAACAAATTAAAGGCATCAGCGAAACCTATGTTGTAAAAAACTCGCCATCAAATGCAGAGAATTTTACAACCGATAAAAATGCGTATTTTGAAAAAATCTCTAAATTTTTAGGAAACTGATTGTTTGTTCGACAGCACAAAGACCGGCAGTTTAAAAAGTTGCCGGTTTTTTTATTGTCTTTGATTTTGTCCGGCAAGTGACTCCATTACCGAAGTAACGATGCTTAATATCAAAGAAAACAGCAAGGCAATGCCAAAACTGCTAACTTCAAATCCATCAATCAATCGGTCTGTGATGATAATTATGATGGCATTGATGACCAATAAAAATAAACCTAATGTGATGAGTGTTATTGGCAGTGTAAAAAGTACAAGTATTGGTTTTATCAATGCATTTAAAAATGCCAAAACACAGGCTACCATAAGTGCAATACCAAAACTTTGAACATGCACACCGGGCAGTATGTATGACACCATCATGACTGCCAGCGTAGAGATTATGAGTTTAATTAAAAAGTTCATAAGATGATTTTAATAATTTAGATTTTACTAGCTGATTTTAGTTTGGGTGCAAGCCATGATTTTTCAATCGGTATAAGCCAGTTGTTTTTCATTTCTCTTTTTGTTTCAATGATGTTACTGAATATCATCAATGGCTCATTGCTGTTTCTGTTTTCTGCAATTTCCAATATTTGTTTTATAGTGTGAAGTGTTATCGTATGATCAGTCATTACAGCAATGCGAAGACGATTTAAAAAGTCAGTATTGATTTTTTGACCACATGCACGAACGACATGAAAAACCTTATCGAGAGAACAGCCGCTGGCAACTGCCATATTTTCATCAACACCAATGATCAGAAAATGATTATGTAAAAAAGTGAATGAGGCTCTTAAAGTTTGTTGATGTGCTGTCCAGTCACTAATAAAATAATTCAGAATTGGATTGATAGCTTCAATATCCTCTTCTGATAATAATCTATCCGACTGAAAAATCCAGATGCGAGAGTCGTCCGGTAATTGGTCAAAAGGTACATACATAATTTAAGTAATTCGAGTTACATTCAGAATACCGCTAAGTGCGGAAAGTTTTTTCATCAGTTTGGTCAGATGTTCGGTGTCGTGAACAAAAAGCATGATGGTTCCTTCAAACAAACCTTCATTACTTTCGATAGAGATAGATCGCATATTCACTTTCAATTCGCTTGAGATAACCTTGGTAATATTATTTACAACCCCTACATCATCCATTCCTGTTATTTTAATACCGGCTAAGACAGAAAGCTGCTCCTGACCTGTCCATTTAGCTTTTACAATTCTGTAAGCAAAGTTGCTCATCAGCTGCATGGCATTGGGGCAGTTGACACGATGTATTTTTATTCCGTCATTGATGGTGATGAAACCAAAAACGTCATCACCGGGAATAGGGTTGCAGCATGGCGAAAGTTTATAATCAATTTTATTCAGGTTTTCACCAATGACAAGCATATCGGTTGAACCACGTGCCTGTTTTACCAACTCCTCTAAAGTAGGCTCTGCTGTCCGCTGACTGCGTACACGCTGGTCTTTATAGTTTACGGCTTCACGCAACTGTTTTAGATCAATTGCATCCATTGCTATGCGATAATATAACTCTAAAACATTCGGAAGTTTGTAATATAGCAGAATGTCGTTCATGTTGATTTCTGCTACAGGAATTTTAAGGTGTTTTATTTTTCGGTCAAAAATTTCTTTTCCTTGTTCACCAAGAATTCTTTTTTCATCCTTTAATGCTGATTTAATTCTGCCTTTTGCTTTTGCAGTAATCACAAAACTCAGCCAGTCTTCTTTTGGTCGTTGTTTGTCGGAGGTTAAAATTTCTACCTGATCACCACTATTCAGTGTATGCGAAATGGGAGCTAACTTGTGGTTTACTTTAGCTCCTATACATCTGTTGCCAATATCTGTGTGGATTTCATAAGCAAAATCTAATGCAGTGCTTTTGACAGGCAGTGTTTTTAAATCTCCTTTAGGAGTAAAAACAAAAATTTCATCTGCAAAGAGATTGAGTTTGAAGTCATCAACAAAATCGAGTGCATTGCTATCAGGGTTTTCAAGCATTTCCCTTATGCGGGTAAGCCATTCATCCAAAGCAGACTCCTGTGAAGATTCTTTATATTTCCAATGTGCAGCAAAACCTTTTTCAGCAGTTTCATTCATCCTTTGTGAACGAATCTGTACTTCAACCCATTTACCCTGATCACTCATCACTGTTGTGTGTAGTGCCTCGTAGCCATTCGATTTTGGTGTTGATATCCAATCACGCAGTCTGTCAGGGTTTGGACGGTAACTATCCGTAACAATAGAATATACTTTCCAGCAATCGGCTTTTTCCTGACTTTGAGGTGAATCAATAATTATTCTTATTGCAAAGAGATCATATATTTCTTCAAAAGTTACACCTTGTTTTTTCATTTTCTCCCTGATGGAGTGAATGGATTTTGGCCTTCCTTTAATCTCAAATTTAAAACCTTGCTTATTCAACTCATCTTTTATCGGATGAATAAATTCCGAGATAAATTTATCACGTTCTTTTTTAGTGTCTCTTAGTTTTTCAGCAATGGTTTTATAGATATCAGGTTCTGTATATTTCAAAGCCAGATCATCAAGTTCTGTTTTTACATTATAAAGCCCAAGACGATGTGCCAGAGGTGCGTAGAGGTAAGCAGTTTCAGAAGCTATTTTCAATTGCTTGTCACGTGCCATGCTTCCAAGCGTGCGCATGTTATGAAGCCTGTCGGCAAGTTTGATGAGAATTACTCTTACATCAACGCTTAATGTAAGAAGCATCTTTCTGAAATTTTCGGCCTGTAATGAACTTGAGTGATCAAAAACTCCTGCAATTTTTGTCAGTCCATCAATAATTTGTTCTGCAACAGGGCCAAACAAATCTCTGATGTCTTCTAATGTAAGATAGGTGTCTTCAACAGTGTCATGCAACAATGCGCAAACTACGGGGATGGCAGAACGAAGACCGATTTCTTCTGCAACAATCTGTGCAACGGCAATTGGATGATAAATATAAGGTTCACCGGATTTTCTTCGCATTTCTTTATGCGCTTCCAATGCAGTATCAAATGCAAGCCTGATTATCTTTTTATCTTTTTTATCGAGATCGGATTTGCATGCCCGCAATAAATGCCGATAGCGTTTACTGATTTCTTTTTTCTCGGCTTCAAGGTCAATAACTACTTTGCTGTCTTTGCCTGAAGCAGAAACAGCAGGAAGATTATTTTTATTTGAATTATTTTCGGAACCCATCAGTATAAAAGTACAGATTTTTATGTTACCTGCAATTTTTTAATCAGCAGAATTAATCAAACAGGTCAAACATATATTTAGTTTTCTCTTTCGCGTAAACGCAATGCCGTTACAACTTGTTTGGTATCTCTTGAGAAATCACCTTTAAGCATCCAGTCATAATAGCTCGGATCTGTTTTAAAAACATCTGCTACCAAGCGGCCTTTATACTTACCAAAATTGAATACTTCGCGCTTTTTATCATCATAAACTATACGCCCGGCCAAATCGACATTTTTACTGTTGTTGCAAAATGAGTGAAGGAATGCAGCATCAGGTTGTAGCTGATCGCTATAACGCTCCAGTTGTGCTTCCAGAACTTCATAGGTTGCTCTGACATCGGCTTCTGCAGAATGTGCATCAATTAACTCCTGATTGCAGTAGAATTTATATGCAGCACTCAAGGTGCGCTGTTCCATTTTGTGAAAGATGTGCTGCACATCAATTAACTTGCGTCCACGTATGTCAAATTCAATACCGGCTCTTAAAAATTCATCAACTAATAAGGGTACATCAAACCGGTTTGAGTTATATCCGGCCAGATCAACATTGTTGAGATAATGATTTACATCGTTTGCTATTTCTTTGAAAGTAGGGCAGTCTGCAACATCTTTATCATAGATACCATGAATTTTTGAGACTACTTCGGGAATGTGCATCTCAGGATTGATACGCCAGGTTTTGTTGGTTTTGGTCCCATCGGGGAGAATTTTTAAAATACCCAATTCAACAATTCTGTCCATGCCGATAACTACTCCTGTAGTTTCAAGATCAAAAAAGGCAAGTGGTCTGTGTAGTTTCAGATTCATTTTATTTTCCTTCTTTAACGGGAGGTGTCAGTTTAAAAGTCTTTACCAATTGCATTTTAGGTTCGTTACCTGTGATGATAAAATCTTCATCAGCACGACCGGATTTTACACCTTTAACTTTAACCTTATAATTACCTGGGCTGAGATAAATATAAAGTTTACCGTTTGAGCCGTTTATTGTTTTCACTCCTGATGATTCACCGGTATCGTTTCTGATGATCATACAATTTGCATCACGCGCAAAAGTGCCATCAGCTTTTAAAAAAGTAAAATCACAAACAACTTTTTCTTGTTTAATGATAGGGTTGGCGCAAACAAACTTTATAATATCTAACTCCCCTGAACCATGTTCTGTAGTCTGACTTACAAACCCTGTTTTACAATCGGCTGTTAAAGAAAAATATTTATCATCGTCTGTAGTATTTAATGGATAGCCTACATTTTTAGCAGTACTCCAATCCATAGATTCATGAGGTTTAGTACTGAAAAAAATATCAAATCCACCAATGCTGTTGTGACCTTCAGATGCAAAAAATAAAGTCTGATTATCAAAAAACAACCAAGGATTTATTTCATCGTATTTTGTATTTACTGCATCACCAAGATTCACCGGATCTGACCATTCGTTTTTGCTGTTTAAAGTTGTCATCCAAATGTCTTTTCCGCCTTTTCCACCTTTAAGGTCTGCAGAAAAATAAATTGTTTTTCCATCATCTGTCATGCAGGCACCATCAACTTTTGAAGCCGGAAATTTATTTATTGCAACTGCTTTCTCGAATGATTTTCCATTGAGTTCTGACGTATATAATGGAGAAGAAATACTGCCCCCTTCTTTAGAAATCAATAATTTATCACCGTTGGCATTTAATTGCAAAGGCTCTTCATAATACATTGTATTGATGCTGGTACCAAGAGTTTTAGCTTTACTATAACCCGTATCTTTTTTTGTAAAATAACCATCTGAAATTATTTCACCATATCCATCAACTATTGCTCCTATATTGCCTTTTCTATTGGAACTGAAGTAAACATAGTTGCCAAACATATCACAAACAGGCCTGTAATCATTGTTTGGTGAATTAACCGATTTACCCAAATTAGTAAAACGTATTTCTATAGGGTTTTTCTTCATATCACGAAAGTGATAGCACCATTCCACATTATTTTCAAGATTCAATTTTGGATTAACTTTTCCGCCATGCGCTATTTTAAATTTCTCATAGGCATCTACTGCATCATCAATTTCTTCAAGAATAAGAAGAGCACGACCGGTATAATAATAAACATCTTTGGGAACATCTTTTCCTGCAGCAGCCTTAATCAGAAAACCGGCTGCTAATTTTTTGTTTACATTAGTGTTTAAATAACATAAGCCAAGTCTGTAATTAAACTCAGTATTGTTAGGATCATTTTCCTGAAGTTGCTTGTAGATTGGCAATGCTGACTTATAGTTATCACTTTTAAAATATTCTGCACCTGCTTTTTTCATTTCAGAAACCTGATCTTTCCCTAAAACAACTTTTTTTACCGGCTTTTTAGATTGCTGTGCAAATGCAGCATTCAGCCAAAGTAATGGGATAATGACAAATAAAAATCTCATAATAATTTATAATAAATTTCTGTTAACATCAAACTGCTCAAGATAGTCGGCTACTTTTCGAAGAAAACTGCCACCAAGGCTTCCATCAACAATACGGTGGTCGTAAGACAATGAGAGAAACATCATGTGACGGATACCGATAGTGTCACCAAATTCTGTTTCAATTACAGCAGGTTTTTTACGAATGGCTCCTGCAGCCATAATGGCCACTTGTGGTTGATTGATAATGGGTGTACCCATAACATTTCCAAACGTACCTACATTGGTCAAGGTAAAAGTTCCACCTGCAATTTCATCAGGTGAAAGTTTGTTTTTACGTGCTCTGCCACTCAAATCATTTACTGATTTTGTAAGACCAACAAGGTTCATTCTGTCAGCATTTTTTATCACAGGCACAATAAGGTTGCCACTGGGTAATGCAGTTGCCATACCTATGTTGATGTTTTTCTTGAGAAGTATTTTAGTGCCGTCAAGTGAACAGTTAATCATTGGATAATCTTTTATTGCACGTACAATTGCTTCTATAAACAATGGAGTGAAAGTGATTTTTTCTTTCTCTCTTTTCTCAAAATCATTTTTAACTTTATTACGCCACAATACCATATTGGTAACATCGGCTTCTACAAATGATGTAACATGCGGACTGGTGTGTTTTGACATGACCATGTGGTCTGCAATCAACTTCCGCATTCTATCCATTTCAATAATCTCAACATCACCATCAGTCACAGGTATAGCAGCAGGTGCTTTAGGTTGTGGTGTTGCTGCAGGTTGTACAGCAGGTGCTGATGTATTTTGTGCTATCTGACCATTACCGGACTTTCTGTTCTCAATAAATTGAAGAATATCTTTCTTTGTTACACGACCTTCTGCACCGGTTCCGGTAATTGCATCTAACTCTGCTGAAGAAACATTTTCCTGTTGTGCGATATTTCTTACTAAAGGTGAATAGAATTTTGGGGATGTACTTACTGTAGTAGCAGCGGTAGTAGATTGTGTTGCAACTACAGGTGCAACGGCAATCTTAACTTCTTCTGCCTTCGGTACTGAAGGAGTTGGTGCTGCAGATGATGCAGAATCACCAATGATAGCAATAGATTTTCCAACGGCAACTACATCACCTTCATTATATAATTGTTTTACTAATATTCCTGCTGCTGTGGAAGGCACTTCAGAGTCAACTTTATCTGTAGCAATTTCAAGAATTGGCTCATCCTGTTCAACGCGATCTCCTTCTTTTTTTAACCATTTGGTAATTGTTGCTTCAGCAACGCTTTCGCCCATTTTAGGCATCTTCAGTTCAACTTGTGACATAGTATTTTACGTGCAAAATTTTATTGCTCAAAGTTACAGTTTTAATTAAATTATGCAGGGTTGTTTTTTATATTTTATTGACATTTAAATTCGCTAAATAAGTTTTGTAAAAGTTTAGCAGATTTTTTGAGAATACTTTAGTCAATATTTTTCTAGAAATATTAGACAATTAATAATTGTCATTCAGGCTAAATGATATATTTGCATCATAAGTAAAAACATTCAGAATGAGAAAATTTCTACACACTTGCCTGATTACAGGCCTTTCTTTTTTTACATTACAATCAATGGCTCAGATGCAGTATCCCGGCATTATTGATTCTACGTTTGGAGTAAATGGCAAAGTAACTACATCATTTAACAGTTTTGCCTGTGTTGCAAGAGCAATAGCTGTGCAGTCAGATGGAAAAATTGTTGTTGCAGGCGAAAGTAACAATGGAACTTTTAATCGCTTTGCAGTTGCCCGCTATCTTGCTGATGGCACAATTGATAATCAGTTTGGAACAGGAGGGAAGATTACTTTTTCTATTGGCACAGGTAACAGTATAGCCCGTTCAATTGCCATACAAAATGATGGTAAAATAATTGTTGCCGGTAACCTTGAGAATCAAACCTATTCACATTTTGCCATGGCCAGACTAACATCAACAGGTGCATTAGACAATCAGTTTGGTGCAAACGGCATTGTGCAAACGGCATTGGATTTAGGATTTGATATTGCCTATGGAGTAGCAATAGTTCCATCCACCGGAAAAATTGTTTTGGGTGGTGTTTCGTTTGATACGTTAGCCAATGGCGAATTTGCTGTTGTAAGATACAATACAAATGGAACTTTGGATGGTGGATTTGGAAATAGCGGTAAGGTGAGAACTCCATTAGGAACACAATGGGATCAGGCAAATGCTTTGGCAATTGAATCGGGGACAGAAAAGATTGTTCTTGGAGGCCGGACACTATCAACGTATGCAATGGTGAGGTATAATACCAACGGTACTTTAGATGCGAATTTCGGTTTAAATGGAAAGACTATTTATACAATAGGCTCGATGGCTGAAGTCATCAATACAATTTATATAAATCCTGACGGGAAAATTGTTGCAGGAGGTACAACACAAACCGGATCTAATACTGATATGGTACTGATGCGGTTTTTAAATAATGGTCAGATTGATAATAACTTTGGTGCAAATGGAATTTCTCTCTTTGATTTAGGTGGAACAGATATTATTTTTTCTATCGTTCCTCAAGGTGATTATCTGGTAGGTGCAGGCTCAAGTTATGTAGGTGCTGCTGGCGATTTTGTAGCTATGCGTTTCGATACCTTAGGTTCTCTCGATTTGCTTTTTAACAATATGATAGGATTTAATATAACCTCATTCGGTAACCCATCGGGAGCAAATGCTGTTGCAATTCAGCAACCTGATTCAAAAATTATTGTTGCCGGATTAGCCGTTGTTGGAACGGTCAATAATTTTGCTATGGCGCGTTATACAAGCGATTTTACCTTTGTAGGATTAAATGAATTAAATACTTCACATGCTAAGTTGCAGATGATGCCAAACCCTGCTTCTGATTTTGTAGCTATAGAATCTTCAACACCATATAATCGTATTGAGATAAAGGACATTACCGGAAAAGTAGTTAAAGTCGTTACTCCCGGAAGCCTGATTCGCAGTTACTCATTGGATGTAAAAAACTATTCATCAGGAGTTTATACAGCAACGGTATATTTTGATACCGGCATAAAAGTTCAGAAATTCATTGTGGCTAATTCCTTAAACAACTAAATTTAATAAATAACATAACTTTTTTTTAACCATCACAGGCAAAAGAAATAGCGTTCTTAGCCCCTTATTAAATGTATAACTATGCTTAAAAAAATCACAGCTTTTGCTACTGCTCTTATTATGGCAGGTACAGCAATGGCACAAAAAAACCTTCCCGCTAACTTTCATATGAAAAAGTTGGGCAATGGACTTGAGGTCTTGGTCATAGAAGACAACTCTGTTCCATTAGTGACAATAGAAATTTGTGTAAAGAATGGATCCTTTACAGAAGATTCTGCCTACAATGGATTGTCACATCTTTACGAACACATGTTCTTTAAAGCAAACAAGGCAATTCCATCTCAGGAAAAGTTTCTTGAAAGAGTTAATGAACTCGGTATATCATTTAATGGTACTACCTCCGAAGAGCGTGTGAACTACTTTTTTACACTAAGTAACAAACTCATTAATGAAGGTCTTGAGTTTATGAATAATGCTATCCGTTATCCATTATTCCTTGAACAGGAAATGAAAAATGAAAACCCTGTTGTTGATGGTGAATTTCAGCGTGCAGAATCAAATCCTGCATTTTTTCTGTTTCAGGATTTTAACAAACAAATGTGGGGTTCTAATTATGTGCGTAAAAATGCCATCGGAATTCATGATGTAATACTTTCTGCAACACCTGAGAAGATGAATGTAATTAAAGATAAATATTATTATCCAAACAACTCTATTTTAGTGGTTGCAGGTGATGTGGAACATAATGCTGTTTTTGAGAAGGTGGACAAAATGTTCGGTGATTGGAAACCATGTGATTTCGATCCATTTCAGAAATGGCCTATACCGGAATTTGCTCCTTTAGTTGGACAATCAAAATTTCTGACTGTAGATAAAAATGCAAAAATGCCTATTATGATGATGGGATTTCATGGACCTGATACAAGAAATGATGTTAAGTCAACTTATGCAGCAGATGTGTTTTCTACTATTCTTGGATTGACATCTTCTGAATTTCAGAAAACATTGGTTGATGGTGGCTATGCACTTCAGGCAGGTTTAGGTTATCAGACTTGTCGCTATACAGGACCTATTCAGTTATTTATGGTTCCTAATCCAATGAAGATAAAATCATTTTACGGTAAACTCATGGAGCAGGTAAATCGTTTTGATGCACCTGATTATTTTACTGACGAACAGTTGGAGACAGCTAAGAATAAGCTCATTATGGATGATATTTATAACAAAGAAAAAACATCAGCCTATGTGCATACTGTTACATTCTGGTGGGCATCTGCCAGCATTGATTACTATACGACCTACAATGACATGATTAAGAAAGTTACCAGAAAAGATATTGCAGAATATGTTGATAAATATATCAAAGGAAGACCTTCTGTTACAGGTCTGCTCTTAAATCCTAAAATGAAGGAGTCTCTTGGAATTAATTCTGCTGATGAAATTTTAAAATAAAAAAAATCGAACTATGAATAAGTTATATAAATATTTTGCAATTGGTGCAGCTATGTTATCACTACATGGAGTTGCCCTTGCACAAGGAACAAAAGAAGTTAATGTTGATGGTCTGAAATTAATTTTACGCCATACACCAAAAGAAGTTATTAGCGTGCGGCTATATGTAAAAGGAGGAACGGCTAATTATACAAAAGAGAAAGAAGGTGTAGAGAGTCTTGCATTTTCTATTGCTATGAATGGAGGCACAAAAAAAATGGATAAAGTTGCCTTTAATGATGCTGCCGAAAAAATTGGTACATCATTTGAATCGTCATCAGGGTTGGATTATGGCAACCTGAGTATGACATGTATTAAGCCAAATTGGAATGAATCATGGAATCTTTTTGCTGATGCTGTAATGAATCCTGCTTTTGATTCAAAAGAGTTTGATTTGGAAAAAGAAAAGGCATTATCCGGAGCAAAGCAACGTGAGTCTGATGCCGATGGTTCATTAAGTTCCATTGCTATGGAAGAAACATTCAAAGGCAGAAACTATGCAAAAGACCCGCAAGGCTCTGTTGCAAGCCTTGAAAAATTGACATTGGCAGATGTTATTAGCCATTACAAAAATGTGATAGGAAAGAAGCGTTGCTACTTAGTTGTAGTAGGTGATGTTAACGAAGTAGATTTAGTGAATAAGATAAAAGCAACATTGGGAAAAATGCCGGTCGGCACAGCACCGGTTGTGGAACCCAAATTAGTTATTACTAAAGGTAGTGAAGTTATTGTTGACCGCGATATTGCTACAAACTACCTGATGGGAATAATGAGTGCTCCTTCATTGTCAACAGAGAAAGGTGTCCAAATGGATTTAGCAATGCAAATGCTTTATGACAGATTTTTTGTTGAACTTAGAACAAAACGTAGTTTGTCTTATGCACCTGCTGCAGGCTACATGCGCAATGCTGTTTCCTCACCTTACTCTTATATCTATATCACAACCACAGATCCTAAGAAAGCAATAGATGTAATGGTTTCTATTATTGATTCTATTAAGAAGACGGGATTTACAGAAAAGGAACTGAAAGATTTGCGTCAGGGATATCTTACAAATTATTATCAGAAGTTAGAAACTTCAGAAGCACAATCAGGTGCATTGGGGCGTAGCGAAGCAACTGGCTCATGGAAGTTAGATGAATCTCTTTCTGATATGGTTAATAATGTTAAACTGAAAGATTTGAATAATACATTCAATGAATATACAGCAGCCATTAAATGGTCTTATCTCGGAAAGAAAGATGCCATATCAAAAGATGATTTTAAGCAAACCAAACACGAAAAAGTGTTGCAAAGTCCGTATTAATAATCAGATTGAATCATAAAAACGAGCGGCACGCAATTGCGTGCCGCTCGTTTTTTATATATACCGCTCATTGTAATTTTCATCCGGAAAAAGCTGACTACATGTTTGCATAGGTGATTTGTGATTTTAATCACTCAAAATTTGAAAAGTAATTCCGGAATCTTACATCATTGAAAACAGGATTTTGCATTTCGATGAATGTTGCTTTAAGAGGGAAGGAAACAAATGATGACCTGAAATATTTCCCAACATAAATCGTTTTCTTGCAAATGCAATAATGAAAGCTACTTGAATGCTATCAGGTAAAACAGCAGTTTATATTGCCTGCGTTGGCACGAGAAAAAAAGTCAAAACGAACAAAAGCTTCTTTTCAAACAACGTGCCAAAAATTTGTTGAACCAAAAAAAAATTCAAATGGCACAAAAAATCTACTTCGCAAATGCTGTCAGCGAAATGACAACAGAAATCAGGGGAGTAATTAACAAACAGTTCAGAAAATTCAAGATTCTGAGCATTTCGTTATTATTCATCCATTTACTTTTTGCAGCATTATCATTGCTTCAGGTTGCCAATGCGCAAACCTATTCACCGGTAAGCTACTGGACATTTAACAGCAGCCCTTTTAATAAGGACTCAATGAATCGTACCAATATGGACTTTACTTCATATGGTTGCGGTTACACCGTTTCTAATAACAGTGCTGTTGGCAAAGGTTTAATTTTAGGTAGTAGTGGTGATAATATTAATACTGGCAATTTTGTAACAGATACATCATTTGCCATTGAGTTTTTATTTAAACCGGGATATCAATTCAATCAGACATTGCTGTTCAGAAGAATGGATGGAGGTTTTTCTGCTAATTTTAATTTTGACGGAATATACTTCTATACCTATACATCCGGTAGTGGTTCAGACGAGCTGAAAGTTAGTTTTGATGGAATAGGTAAACGTTCTTATGGATATTTTGTTGATGGCAACTGGCATCATATCGTATTTCAATACAGTTCGCTTACCGGAAAAAAAGAAATATATATTGATGGCGAATGTCCTTCAGGATATTCAAAAAATATTTCAGGTAAGGTTGTGAATGGTTCAAACACAAGTTTATTTTGGAATCAGGGAGTAAGTTATATGAAATATTTTGGTGAGTATGATGAAATTGCCATATACAACAGAACTGTTCCTGCTAAGTTGATTTATCAGCATTATAAAGATGCTGTACAAACCAATAAAAGCTATAGTTTTAATCTGACATTTAATGGCAGTTTGCCTTCGCCATCTCCAATATCAGCCGGTTTAGATAATACAGAATTTGCTCCCGGACATCCCAATCCTAATGTTTCCGCCATTGATCAGTTGAGAAGCTATCCTGTAGCCCGATACAAAGCCGGTAATACATTGATGAAAAATTTCAACTGGGTTGACCTTATGTACATGGGGGGCCGTTTTCAGAGTGGTGTATCTGATGCACAGTCAGCAACAAACAGTACTGCCATAAACGAAGAGCTTGCTAAAAACTGGAACTACATGATTCAGCTTCGACTCAGCATGGATCAGTGGGGAAATGCATGGGCTAATCTGGCTAATCAGAACCCACAATTAGGAACATCATTAATTACACTTCGTGCGCAGTTAAATCCTTCATTAATCAGAAGTCAGAATTTATCTAGCGACAAGTATCTTCAAAATTCATCAGGAAACTTTATTGATCCAAACGGAAACAACTCTTCAACCAAATGGTGGAGACCAACAGCACCGGCAAGTGCTTATTCCGGTGATGGCAATCAAATGAAATCAAATGTTCAGGATGTATTGAATGCATTGACAAGACCATTAACAATGATTAATGAGAATGGTGAAGTGTTTGCCTGGAGTACTGATGCTGCATTAGCTGCTGACCCAGCTGTTGTTGCCGCAAAGAATGCTTCCGGTTTGGATTTTCAAACTTTTCAGGCAAGAAAATTTAAAGAAAACGAAACACAATCATACCGTGATATAATCATGGATATTCCTGCGCTGTCAAATACAAAATTTACAGAGTATGGTATTGATGGTTTTCCACAATATCGTCAGAAATATAGTGAAGCACGTTTGGTAAATTCTGAAATCAATAGTCAGCGTTATAGCACACCTGATTTTTATCCCCGTTGGCCACATAACTGGCGTAACTGGATAACTGCATGGCATGGCTGGCAGTGGATTGTTGACAGTCGTTATTATGAATTACAGGCGGGTGATAATTTATTCTCTCCATTTGTTGCAGCCGGTTGGGATGTTAATGAAGATAACAATATGCGTCCGGCACAGTTTATGGGATTGTTGAAATGCCTTAACATGATTGGTGCAGAGTTTTTCTATACAGGTTATTTTAACGAAGCCGGAAATTACAACCCACCCAATCCTCCTCCGGCAAATCCGGCAGGTTATGCATGGCAAACAGCAATGCCAAGTTATGCACAAGCAGTTGCGAGCCGTTATGAAGAATTTTTGCGTAACGGTAGTGTAATGCCAGGTGATGTACCGGCATATTACAGTGCTCCATCAGGTAAACCGGGATATACATTCTGGGCAGGCGACTTACGCAAATTAGTTGTAGTTAGAAAACATAATACACAATCTAAATTTGCTATTACCGGAACTATTCAGCCAAACACAAGTATGGTAGGTGGTGCAGAGAATGAAAGTGTTGCAACAATTACACTTGATGGCCAACAAGTAAAATTCAAAGTAAGACGTCAGGGCAGTACTTATATTTATGATAAAACCAATTCATCATCTCCAGTATTTTATCAGTTAGATGAGTGGCATGAAAAATCACATCCATCATTCTGGTCAAAAGATTTTACTATTGAGTCAGAATTGTATGATAATACTAATGCAACATATAATTTAAAGACTATTCAACCTCAAGGTGCTGCAGCAGGCGATTATTCTAACTTTACTACTGCAGTTGTGTTTCCTTCAACACAAACAACTTTCACTCCATTAGAGTATGTGTTTCAACCAAGAAGCTCATCACAGGCTAACTTATACCTTTTTGTACGTGCCAGAAGTACTGATGGTACTGCAACAGGTTTAGGTGTTTCTGTTGACAATGGAGCATCAAAATCTATCGGTTGTGTAACAGATACTAACTGGACATGGTATCGTTTAGATGCATGTTCACAACAGGCAATACAGTTTACAGGTCTAAGCATTGGAAGTCACACTATTCGTTTTGCTCCAACAAATAATAAGATAATGATTGATAAATTCATTTTATCAGCAAACAATAATGTAATCACAAACTATTCAATGGTTGCTTGCAACTCCGGTGGAACAGCCACTATTAATGCAGGTGGGCCTACAACATTCTGTCAGGGTGGTAGCGTAACATTAACTGCAGGTGCAGGTAATTCATACTTATGGTCAAATGGTGCAACTACACAGTCAATCACTGTTTCACAAGCAGGAAATTATGTAGTTACAGTTTCACAGGGAAGTGGATGTGCTGCAATCAGCAATCCGGTAGCAGTTTCTGTTAGTTCTGCTCCTGCAGCTACAATTTCTGCAAATGGATCAACTTCATTGTGTCAGGGTGCTTCTGTGACGTTAACAGCAAGTGCAGGTTCAACTTATCAATGGTCGAATGGTGCTACTTCGCAATCAATAACTGTTAACGCAGCAGGCAATTACGTAGTAACTGTCAGCAATGCTCAGGGTTGCTCTGCAACTTCTGCTGCTACAAGTGTTACCATGACAGCAGGTGGAACTGCAACCATTACAGCCGGTGGACCTACAACATTCTGCCCCGGTGGTAGTGTAACATTAACTGCCAACACCGGAACATCATACTTATGGTCAACCGGTGCAACAACAAAATCAATAACTGTTAATGCAACAGGTTCATATTCTGTTACAGTAAACAATGGATCATGCAGCGCAACATCGGCACCAACTTCCGTAACAGTCAGTAATTCAGCAACGGCAACTATCACAGCTAACGGGCCAACAACATTCTGTCCGGGTAGCAATGTTACATTAACTGCAAATGCAGGATCATCCTATCAATGGTCAAACGGTGCAACCACACAATCTATAACTGTAGGTGCAGCAGGGTCATACGCTGTAACTGTATCTAATGGAAATTGTTCAGCAACATCTGCTCCAACTGTTGTAACTGTAAGCAATAATGCAACAGCAACTATCACTGCAGGAGGTCCAACATCATTCTGTCAGGGTGGTAGTGTTACATTAACTGCAAATACAGGTTCATCATATCTTTGGTCTAATGGTGCAACAACAAAATCTATCACCGTAAATGCATCAGGTTCTTATTCAGTAACGGTTTCTACAGGTAGCTGTTCTGCAACTTCAGCACCAAAGGTTGTTACGGTGACGCAAGCTCCTAATGCAACCATTACAGCCGGAGGCCCAACATCATTCTGTCAGGGTGGTAGTGTAACATTAACCAGCAGCACAGGAACATCATACCTTTGGTCAAACGGTGCAACTACAAAATCAATTACTGTTAGCACAGCAGGTTCATACGTTGTAACGGTATCAAACGGTAGCTGTTCAGCTGCATCAGCACCACAAACTGTTGCAGTAGCAGCAAATCCAACAGCAACAATTACACCTAATGGTTCTACCATGCTTTGTTCAGGAGCAAGTGTAGTATTGAAAGCAAGCAGTGGCACCTCATATTTATGGTCAACCGGTGCAACAACACAATCTATCACTGTTTCAACTGCAGGAAGCTATACAGTAAAAGTTTATAATGCACAAGGTTGTGTAACTACATCAGCACCTATTGCGATTACTACAGGTGGTGCAACTGCAACAATTATTGCCAATGGCCCAACAACTTTTTGTCAGGGTGGTGGCGTAACATTAAGTGCTGGTGCCGGAACTTCTTATCAATGGTCAAATGGGGCAACTACTCAGGATATTAATGTGAGTACTTCAGGAAGTTATGTTGTGACAGTTTCCAATGGCTCTTGTTCTGCAACGTCAGCACCGTTGGTGATAACTGTTAATCCATTGCCTGCAGCAACTATTACAGCAAGTGGTTCAACAACAATCACTCAAGGTCAGTCAGTAACTTTAACTGCATCTTCCGGCAGCAGCTATCTATGGTCAACCGGTGCAACAACTTCATCAATCACCGTAAACACAGCAGGAAGCTATACCGTAAAAGTTACCAATGCACAGGGATGTTCTGCAACATCATCACCAATGGTGATAACTGTTGTAAACAACTCACAACCTGCGTCAATCACTACTACTGCTGCCAACAATCAGATTTGTATGGGACAATCTGCCACACTTACTTCAAGTCCTGGTATGCAATACATCTGGTTGCCCGGATTACAAGCAACACAAAGTATTGTTGTTAATGCACCGGGTACATACACTGTAAACATCAGAAACAGTGACGGTACTACTTCTACTGCTAATATCACCATCAGTCAGGCACCAACGCCTAATAAGCCTGAAGTTACCTACACTTATGTTACAGGTACAATGTATCAGCTAAAAGCGTTTGAGCCAAGTGCAGCATCTTATCTGTGGAATGGTGGTCAGACAACTTCAACAATCTCTGTAAATGCATCAGGAATTTACTCAGTAGTTGCTAAGAATGCTTATGGATGCCAATCACCTGCAGCAAAAATTCAGGTCAACTCATTAGAGCCTGCATCATGTGCTAAGCCTGATATGTTGAGTGCCTATAACATTATTGATAAAAAAGCTTCATTGATGTGGAATCCTGCTGTATCTGCCGATTCATTCAGAGTGGCATATAACAAAATGGGAAGTGCAACAGTAATTGTAAAGTATGTGCGTTCACGTAACAACCTTGATATAAATGAATTGTTACCTGCAACTACCTATCAGTGGAGCGTTACTGCTATCTGTGCAGGAAGCTCAGTTGTAAGTGCAACAGAAGTATTTACTACGCTTAATGGACCAACAGATTGTGGCAGTACTGTAGTCAATACTTTTACTACCAATGTTACCAATAGTACTGCGCAGCTTAACTGGTATGGAACCCGTGCAACTAACATCACTATACGTTACAAAAAGTTAGGTGCATCTAGCTACACTTATAAATCACTTGCAACAAACAACACAACTGCCTGGGGTTTTAACTTAACAGGTTTAGTTTCTGGAACCACCTATCAGTGGAGTGTAAAAACTGAGTGCGGAAGTGTATCAAGCAACTACAGCAGCGATAATTATTTCACTACTACAAGCGGCTGTGATGTTATAAGTGGTATTACAATCTCTAATGTTGCGTCAAACAAAGCTACTGTAAGTTGGAATCCACAATCAGGTGTTCGTTATGTATTGATCCGATATGCGCCAGCCACAAGCAATCACTGGAAATATGTATATGCGAATGCATCAACAGGAAATAAGGTTATCAATAATTTAACGCCCGGTGTTGCTTATAATGTACAGTTAAAATCCATGTGTACTTATTCAAACAATTCAGCATATAGCGCAATGGAGCGTTTCACAACAGGTATTGCACGATTGGGCGAAGCTACTTCTGAACTGATGATTAATGCATATCCAAACCCGGCAGATGCTCACATTACTTATGCGTTTGATGCAAAGAAAGAAGGTTATTTCTTTGTGAGAGTCAGTGATATTGCAGGTCGGATTTTATTAAACGATAAAAAGATGGCTTCAGAAGGAATTAATGGTGGCGACATTGATTTGAGAATGTTTACTCCCGGTGTTTATACACTTACTATCACAAAAGGTAGTGAAGAGAATCATATAAGATTTGAAGTGAATCGCTAAAAACAGAAACAGTAACTTCAAAATGAGAGGAAGTCCAAACGGGCTTCCTCTTTTTTATGTGTAATCTTCATGCAGATGTTAGCAGGAAGTTATTATCATTGCCCTATGAAGTTATGGGGTTTTAAAATTTGTGCTATAGCCATCTTATACTTTTTTGTTGATGCACTACAGGCGCAAACCATTCATGTAGTTGCAAGTGTAAAAGGCAATGATGCAACATTGCCTGTAGTAGGGTTGATGATTGTAAATAAATCTACAGGGACAGGCTTTTTTTCACCTGATAATAATTTTTTTTCTGCTGCTTTCAATAAATCAGACACGATTATGGTAAATGCCACAGGCTATTCAGTTAAAAAAATATGCTTTAATGATTCATTGATCAAAGACACTTTCAGAATAGCTATCATACTCGAAAAACCCATTGTTACACTCAAGCCTGTAACAATAATTCCTCCTCGCGAACTTGAAGTAATTCAGAAAGACATTGAAAAGTTAGGTTACAAAAAAGAAGATTATATGGTTACCGGCATCGATGCATTTGAAAGCCCGATTACTTTTTTATATCAGAGTTTCAGTAAGAGAGAGAGAGCAAAACGAGACATTGCACAGAAGAAAAACGAAGACAATAAGAGAAAACTACTCAAAGAATTATTCAGGAAATATGTGGATTTTGATATTATGAATCTTAGTGAAGATCAGTTTGACAACTTTATTGACTTTATTAATGTTGACGATAATTTCCTGAAAAACTCAACACAATATGATTTTATACTATTCGTAAAAAGGAAATTCGAAATGTATAAAGCGTTGAAAAAACAGTAAATTGTAAAGCCATTACTTCTGCAAAAATCCCGGCAGAATATCTTTTGATGCTGCTGCCATTTCTACTTGCATTAACTTTTCTGAAGCTTCAAGCGCACGGTTAACAGCAAGAGTAATCAACTCTTCAACTTCGTTTTTATCACCTACTTTAAACAACGATTCATTGATGGTTATAGAACGGATGCGGTTATTGCCGTTGGCTTCGGCTACCACTTTACCTTGTTCCGATTCTCCGGTGACAATTACTGTTTCTAATCGGTCTTTTATCTCCTGCATTTTCTTTTGCGCCTCAGCTAACTTTCCAAACATATTTATTCAGATTTTATTTATGGCAAAGTTAATCATACACAATAATTTTCACTAAAAACAGCCTTTAAATTTTTAAAAAACTGTAAGGACAATGTAAGGTTTGTGGAGTTATTAGTGTAGAATAAACCTTAGAACTGCCGTATAAGAATCTAAAATTTTAGAAAGTATGCGCTTTTTGACTGTATTTGTTTTTTGTTTTGTTTTAAGTCAGACAACCAATGCCCAACGCGAATTGATAGAGTGGAACGATTCCATATCATTTAAAATTGAAGATTTTAAAGGGCCAATAACATCACCCGATAAAAACCTGCATATTTCAACCAACTGTGGCTTGTATTGTATTCCACAGATTGTTGGCGATACCGCTATTCTCACCATCATAGCATACATGGATAAGAATAAATCGTGGGCGCGAAAAAAAGATGTTACACCAGCTTTGCTCGAACATGAAAAAGGTCATTTTGACTTAACAGAGGTGTTTGCCCGTAAAATGAAGAAACGCGTATTGGCATTAAGGACCAATAAACGAACCTTCGTAAAAGATGTGCAGGAAGTTTATAACAAAACATGGGAAGACTTGCAGAAGCAACATCAGGCTTACGATAAAGCAACAGAGTTTTCCAATGTTGAATTTGCTCAGCGAACCTGGCAGAATTATATTAAAGAGCATTTAGTGCAATATCATTTTTATGCCAGCCAAACCATACGTTTTCCGATAAAGGATTAACACATTGGATTCATTTTTTATTTTTGGCCAATGGAAGAACGTGTAAAGTCCGATTTGTCAAAATTTGATCCATCAGAATTTGACCGTGGCGCATCTTCATTAAAATTTTTTTTATGGCATTGGGTCAATATTATTTTTTTCATCAGCCCCTTTTGTCCATCGAGTGCAATACGATGTTTTTTGCTGCGCCTGTTTGGTGCAAGAATAGGGAAGGGTGTAATCATCAGCAAGCCGGGTGTTAATATAAAGTTCCCTTGGCGCCTGACCATTGGCAATCATGTGTGGATAGGCGAAAATGCATGGATTTATAATCTTGATCAGGTAACAATAGGAAGCCATGTAAACATTGCACAAGGTGCTATGATTCTAACCGGAAATCACAATTATAAAAGTTCAAAGTTCGAAACCATTTTTGGGCCTGTTACTATTGAAGATGGTGTTTTTATAGGTGCAAAAGCTATTGTTTGCCCAAACGTAACTTGTTATTCGCATAGCATACTTGCAGCAGGCTCTGTAGCTACATCAGCACTTAAAGCTTATGGTATTTATCAGGGCAACCCTGCTGAATATAAAAAGGAAAGAGTGATACAGGAGTAAAAAGTAAATTAGAATAGTGTGTTTTATGCAGTGACTGAAAAAGATTATTGTTTTCTAAAATGCTATCATAACAAAGATTTTTTTCTTCCATAAATTTGGAATTTCAATTAAACAGATTTAATTTTGGTTTGCATTTGAATAAATGCATGNNCCCCCCCCCCCCCGCAAACAATTTTCTGAAAAGCACCTTTAGCAGGTTAAGAAAAATTGTTTTGAAGACGCGAATAATTGCAATATTGCTGGTGTTGCTGCCGGGCTTTTTAAAGGCACAATACGTAGTAGTAGGCAACACAGAAGACTGCATGAACAATATTTCAGTATATTCAGTCAGTGGAACACCAGTACCTGCAACATACACATGGAATGTTTCCGGTGGCTATATTGTAAGTACGGGCACAGGCACAGTGAGTATAGCTTGGAGTGCTGTGGGCTCAGGCTCTGTGGGTGCTACTTTATATGATGTTTCGGGTTCAGTAATCGGAACACCATCGCTTGCTGTAACAGTAAATCCATTGCCACAGCCAGTGCTTACCACAGATTTCACCAATAACTGTATTATCTATAAGGAACGTGAAGGACAGGTAATACCAACAGTGGTAAATGATGATTGCTGGCATGTTTGTGAAAACGGGACTGTGCATTACTTCGCAAATCCTGTTAACGTTGGTTCGGTATTTAGTTGGAGCGTAACAGGTGCACAAAATTTTACAGTCATTTCAAACAATGAGATAGCAGTTTTGTGGGGAAGTGCCGGCAACGGAATGGTTTCTGTAACAGAGACTGATGCCAATGGTTGTGTAAATACTATTGAAAAGTGCATTGTAATAATTGAATCGCCACAGGCAATAATAACTGCATACCCCGGTGATGTGGATTGTCGTTTAGGAGGCTCCATAACGGTTTGTCTTGAACAGAATGCCTTATTTTTTGGTAATGCCGATCTTGGAAATTCAGGCTCGCCAATTGTAAGTTGGTTGTGGGATTTTGGTGATGGTACTATTTCTACCCATAAAGATGAAGTACACTCGTGGCTAACACCCGGAACCTATCAGATAACGCTCACCGTCACCAATGCCTGCGGATGTACAGGCATTTGTTATGTAGCAGTAGAGGTTGACCCTGTAAATGGAGTAAATATAGAATGTCCAACACCGGTTTGCCAAGGCGATACGGGTAAATATTATACCGATGCAGTGAATTGCAGTTCATATAATTGGGTGGTTTCCGGTGGAAACATACTTTCACCAATGCCTTATGGCAGTAGCATACAGGTAGAATGGACAGGGGGTAATGGTAATGGCATCTTATGTCTGGATAATACCAACGGAGGTTGTGGCAATTATTGTCCGAGTGAAACCTGTGTTGAGATACCCATTATATCAACAACAAGTAATATAGTAGGGCCAGCATTAGTATGTATAGGCACGCAGACAAAATACAATGTGCCTGCCATGACGGGTTGTGTTTATAACTGGCAGATTGCAGGTAGCAATGGTACTATTATTTCAGGTCAAGGCACCAACGAAATATTAGTAGATTGGTCGAGTGCCGGTACATCAACCCTAAGTGTAAATTACACCAACACCTTATTAAATTGCGGAGGCACTGCAAGCTTAACAGTAGAAACCAAGCAACCTTTTATTATTAGCGGCCCCACCAAAAGTTGTCCGGGAGCAAATGTTGTGCTGACAGCTGTTAATCCTGATAACGTGCTGTTGGATTGGACAATTACAGATGCTTCTCAAAACACCATCTATGTAGGCAATGGCACCGGTGTTCCTGATTTTACAATTGCAGGGTGGACTTATCCGAGTGGGACTTATATTATTACAGCATTAGACAATACCAACAGTTATTGTAATTACACTGCAAGCATAACAATAGAAATAACAGATGCACCACCGGCACCGGCACTGCCTGTTGGCGATAACCCGATATGTCCGGGCACAGTACATTTGTATAGTGGCACAACATTGAATGCAGGATATTATTTAGAATGGAGTACAACACAAGGATTGCCTGCAACAGGCACAGGTAATGAATTATCAATAGGCTGGGTTAATACCACCCCTCCGCATAACTATTCCATCAGTTTGGTACAGGTAGAGTCCTCTACAGGATGCAAATCAATGCCAACAGTGTTGCCTATACAGGAAAGATTTTATATCAATCCTGTCATAGCAGGAAATTTTACACCCTGCATAAATAAGCAGGTGACCTATCAGATTTCCAATGCTGCTCCTCTTGGCAATTATTTATACGACCAATTGGAATGGGTAATTATTCCTTCCACTGCCGGAAGTGTAATCAGCGGGCAAGGCACTACCAGTGTAACGGTGCAATGGAATAACCAACCTTCTCCTTCAGGAGTTTACGATACGTATCTTCAGGTAAAGACATCACTTTGTGGTTCGCCCCCAATCCCTTATCCGAATACGGTGTTCGACCCACCCAATATTTCACTTGGCGGAGCACCTTCTTTGGCTATTACAGCATCACCCAATCCTGCTTGTGAAAATACAGCTATCACATTTACAGCCGTACCGGCACTACCGGGCAATTATACATGGAGTTTTGGTGATGGCAATAGCGGCAACAGCCCATTAACAACATCGCATTCTTATACACTGACTCAAGGAGCCAACCTCACAACTTTTGATGTTACCCTGACGGTTGATGATGGCGGCTGCCAGTCTTATGCCAGCACCAAAGTTGACATAAATCCTGCCCCATTATATTCATTAACCATTTCGCCATTGCAGTTCTGCCCACCAACTACGACCAATATAACGGCTACATTAGTGCAACAATCAGGCAGCTTTAATTATTCGTGGAGCAATAATACCTCCAATAATACCAACATTAATACACTTAATTACTTAGACACACAACCATTCGGTATAACCATTACCAATACAGTAACCGGTTGCGCCAGAATAGAAAATTTTTCAATTTCAACTTGTTCGCCCAATCCTACACCATGTAATCCCAATCCAATAAACATTAGTTTTACACCCACTCCTGCATCAGACTGTTTTACAGTAAATTTTTCAGGAAGTATCAACACTACGCCCCCTACACCCCCTTCATCTATTAGTTATTTATGGGATTTTGGTGATAATGCAAGTGATAACACAACCCTTACCCCTTCACATACATATAGCACTGCCGGACAATACAGTGCTTGTTTGTATGCCTACGATAATACCGGCCAACAGTATTGCGACTATTATTGTGCACCAATACCTTTAGCACTTTTTCCTGATTTTATAACCTCGCTGCATTGCAGCAGCACACCGGGAAGCTATGATGTGGAGTTTATTGACCTTTCAGCTTTTATCTCTCCAATAACCTCTTGGGAGTGGTATTCGGGCACCACACTGCTAAGCACCAACAACCACCCCACCGTTACTTTGGCAGCAGGCTCCTATAGCATTAAACTAAAAATAGGCAATGGCACCAAATATTGCGAACGCACACTAACAATAAATATACCTGCACCACCCGTAGCGTCATTTACCGTTACAGGAGGACCCTTTTGCGAGGCGCAAACGGTAGTACAGCTAACAGCAAGCAACACCAACGTGCATCATGCCCTTTGGAATTTTGGCGATGCTTCCACTTTTATTCCGCAAAATCCGGCTGCCTCTATTGATGCACAGCGGGTGTTTGAAATAGGTTTTTCAATTTATTCAGTAAATCTTATCGTTACCGACAATTACGGCTGCACCTATACAAGCACACAACAGGTAACGGTTAATGATTATAATTTGGGTGGATATATTTCTGTTATTCCTAATACATTTTGTCCCGGAGTAAATGCCCTTTGTTCTTTTACAGCACAAACCGGTAATCCCACCTCATGGCTATGGACAGGAGGAATTACTACACCCACATTAACGGTAAGTCAAACAGGGCAGTATTTTGTTACCGTCAGTGATAATAACGGCTGCAGTTACAGTCCGGCAGCAGGAGGTCAGGCAGTAGTGGTTAATGTTCCAAAACCTGTTATCCGGGGCGATTTGACCCTGTGCGAAGGCGATGCCATTGATTTAGATGGCAATCAGGGTACTGCCGTACAGTATAACTGGACAGTGGTTGACCCCAATAATGTTACTACAACCTTTAGTCAATCGTCCATTCATATTGCAGGTGCCGTTGCCGGCACCTATCATGTAACACTTGACATTACAGCAAACGGCTGTAGCCGCAGCACCTCTGTGGATGTAGATGTAAATCCGTTGCCACCATTGCCCGATATTCAAAGCAGTGTAGCACAATCCTGCGAAGGACAGCCCATAGACCTGACAGTTATGAATGCCGGTACCTACTGGGTAAACTGGAGCAATGGCGCAAGCGGTCCTGTAATTACTGTTTACAATGCCGGTGCCTATCAGGCAACACTCACAGATGCTAATGGCTGCACTAACCATGAAACCTTTGAAGTGCATGAGAACCCCTATGCAGGATTTATGATGACAGGCTGTGTACAATATTGCGACACATTACCTGTAACGGTCTTTGGTAGCGGAAACTTGTCATTTGAAAAATGGATCTGGTATGTTGATGGTGTTGCTCAAACTTCCGGGCAGCAAAGCCAGGTTCAGAACCTTAATTTGGGATTGCTCAGCCCGGGTGTGTATGTAGTAACGCTACAGTTGGTAGTTACATATCCTGATGGAACGCATTGCGAAATGATGTCTGATGCACTTGAAATAACCATTATACCATGCCCTTGCAGGCTTTATCCTGAAGGTAAAATTTACTGCATGAACGAAGTAAATGGTGATGTACAATCATTGAATAATTATCACTTCGAGATAGTAACCAACTATAGTTGTTCAGCTAATCCTAATGTCATGGTCACTTCGCCAGATGGCGGAGTGTCCATGCTGCCGAATTCAAACCCACCGCAACTGCTCACCGGCATACTATCAACCTACAGTGCTTACCCGAACAATGTTTGTTTTGACATTAACATAACAGATCCTAACAAGCCGGAGTGCAGCTGCAACTACCTCTATTGTATGAAATTGCCCAAATGCGGAGTTCCTGTAGGCTGTGGCATAGAAATTAAAATTGATAATGTTCAATGTATTGGTCATGATGCCAATGGCAACAGAATCTATAGTTTTACACTTACGCTGCTCAATTCGCCACAGCTATTTTCCATGTTTACGGCACAGGGAGGTGTTTTAGGTGCCATGCCGGCCACGGTTGGTCCCGGCACAACTATTATCAACAGCTCTATAACCGTCAGCAATACTGCAAGTACCTTTTGTATCACCTTGCATGGCTACAATTTTACTACTTACACAGCTTGTAAATCATCAGGTTGCTCGGGTAATTTGCCTCCTTGTGGTATTCCTCCATCAAGAAACGGAGAGAAAAACACTACAACGCCACTGCTTAGGGTAAGCTATCAAAATGATGGTAACAATGCTGTTCAAATTTCAACACTAAGCCTGATGCCAAACCCCGCTAAAAACAGTGTTACACTACGTTACAGTGCCCGTACCGGTGGTATTATTACCATCACCTCTGCCGTAGGACAGATAGTGTATAACGAAAAAGTGGCAACAGAAGGCCTGTCAGAACTTTCTACACAATCATGGCAGCCGGGTATTTATTTTGTTACCCTGCAAAGCAATGCAGGAGATTGTTTGGTTCAAAAATTAATCATCATCAAATAACACACACAATGAAAACAAGTGTAAAATTATTATTGATATTGATGCTTCTGATGACAAAAGCAACAGCACAAACCCCCGGCTGGCAGTGGCTGTCGCGTGTTGGGGGCTACAGCGGCAATGGCAATGGTGCCGGTGGACCTGATGAATGGGTAAAGGACATCAAGACCGATGCACAGGGCAATGTATATGTATGCGGCAGGGTGTGCTATGGAGCCAACTTTAATGGTGATACCATGACTACCTATCAGGGCTATTTTACTTTGTTTCTGGCTAAGCTAAATTGTGAAGGAAACTTAGTGTGGGTAAGAACGGCAGGCTCTACCGGAAATACAGCTGATGGAGAGGCTTATGGTCTTGCATTGGATGATTATGGCAATATCTATCTTACTGGATATATTAGTGCCAACCAATTCAGTCCTACCCAGTTTTTTGACACGCTGATAACAGAAGAAACACACGATTTTTTCTTAGCCAAGTTTGATACCTCAGGTAATTATAAATGGGCAAAAATTGCAGGACCGGGGCCAGGAGTAACCGGGACAGGTGGATTCAAGATTCAAATTACCAATGACGATATGATTAATGTTTACGGTACTGGAGGTGGAGGCTCTTCGGGAGTTTTTTTCCCGGGCTATAATATTAGTTTAAGCTGGTGCTTTTCAGCGCGTTTTGATACTTCCGGAAATATTAACAGGCTTCAGAACTTGGGTAGTGTATATGGCCCAAGACAAAATGATTATAAAATAAGCCCAACAGGCGATCAGTACATTACAGGCTATTTTTATTTAGATTCTATGGCAATTGGAGATACTACTTTGTACTTAACTAATGCCCCAAGTGTTGGCATAGATTTATTTTTAGCTAAGTTTGATTCATTAGGTAACTTTAAATGGGTGAAACAAATAGGTTATCCATCAGCTAATGGAATGAAAGGTTACGGAATAGATTTTATTGGTTCTGACGTTGTTTTAACAGGCACTGTACATCCTGGTACAGTAATTGGGTCAACAACAATCACCAATCCAATTTATCTTTTTAATGGCGTAGTGCCATTTGTAGCTAGATTCTATGATCAAGATAGTGTAGTGTGGGTTTCGTCCATTCAGTGTGCATCTGCTTTAGCTGAACCTACGGGTGGTCTTTCTATACATAACAATCAAATAGCAACTACGGGGATGTTTTTAGCAAAGGCAGTTATAGGGAATGACACTATTACATCAGTTAGTAATAGGGATATATTTTTGTCAATATTGGATGCCTCAACGGGCAATTTTACAAAAGGTATAAGTTTACCGGGAACCAGCAATAAGGAAGAGCCACAGTGTATAACACACGATAGCAGTGGCAATGTTTATGTAGGGGGTTGCTACGATGGCACTTTAACAGTAAATGGCTTAAACTACCCTTACCAAGGCGGCAACTCCGATGGCTTTATAGCTAAGTGGGGCACTAACTGTACGGTGGGCATAGCAGAACAGGAGGCGTTGTTGAAAGAAAATTTGTTTTTATTTCCAAACCCCGCTAAAAACAGCGTTACACTACGTTACAGTGCCCGTACCGGTGGTATTATTACCATCACTTCTGCCGTAGGACAGATAGTGTATAACGAAAAAGTAACAACAGAAGGCCTGTCAGAACTTTCTACACAATCATGGCAGCCGGGTATTTATTTTGTTACCCTGCAAAGCAATGCAGGAGATTGTTTGGTTCAAAAATTAATCATCATCAAATAACACACACAATGAAAACAAGTGTAAAATTATTATTGATATTGATGCTGCTGATGACAAAAGCAACAGCACAAACCCCCGGCTGGCAGTGGCTGTCGCGTGTTGGGGGCTACAGCGGCAATGGCAATGGTGGCGGTGGACCTGATGAATGGGTAAAAGACATCAAGACCGATGCACAGGGCAATGTATATGTATGCGGCAGGGTATGCTATGGAGCCAACTTTAATGGTGATACCATGACTACCTATCAGGGCTATTTTAGCTTGTTTATGGCTAAGCTAAACTGTGCCGGAGATTTAGTGTGGGTAAAAACTGCAGGTACAGCTGCTTTTAATAGCATGGAGGCTTATGGTCTTGCATTGGATAATTATGGCAACATCTATCTTACAGGATACTTGATTGCCTATCCATTTAACCCTACACAGCTTTTTGATACACTAATTGCAGAAGACACAAATGATTTTTTCTTAGCCAAGTTTGATACCTCCGGCAATTTTAAATGGGCAAAAATTGCTGGACCTGGACAAGGAATTTTAGGAACAAGAGGGTTCAAAATTCAAATTACCGATGACGATATGATTAATGTTTCCGGTGTTGGAGGTTCTTCGGGAATTTTCTTTCCCGGCTATAATTTTAATTATAGCTGGTGCTTTGCTGCTCGTTTTGATACTTCCGGAAATATTAACAGGTTTCAGAACCTAGGTAGTTCATATGGCCCAATTATGAATGATTATAAAATAAGCCCAACAGGCGATCAGTACATTACAGGATTTTTTAATTCAGATTCAATGGTCATTGGAGATACAACATTATATAAAATTACAACAGTAGCTGGGGCAAGTGATTTGTTTTTAACTAAATTTGATTCATCAGGTAATTTTAAATGGGTGAAACAAATTAGTGATAGTGTTCCAAGTGGAAATCAAGGTTATGGAATCTCATTTGATCCACCAAATATTCTTTTAGTTGGTGCTATTAACGCTTCGGTAACTTTTGATGGTTTCTCATTCATTAATAATTACGATACAAGTATATATTCTAATTTTCCTTTTATTGCAAAATTTAATCCGAGTGGGAATTGCATTTGGGCTACAAATTCACACCATAAATATGTAACCCGAGCAACAGGCGGAATCACTACTTTGAGTAATGGAGTATCCTACTACAGTGGTTTTTTTTCAGGACCGGCAAAATTCGGTACAGATTCCCTTTCCAGTAACGTACTAACGGATATTTTTTTGGCAGAAGTATCACCATCAGGAGTCATTACTTCTGGGACAAAAATCACAAGCATGGGTGGTGGTGATGAGCCACAGTGTATGACACACGATAGCAGCGGCAACGTTTATATTGGCGGTTCCTACGAGAGTATTTTAAGTCTAAATGGCATAAACTACCCTTTCGAAGGCGGCAACTCCGATGGCTTTATAGCTAAGTGGGGCACTAACTGTACGGTGGGCATAGCAGAACAGGAGGCGTTGTTGAAAGAAAATTTGTTTTTATTTCCAAACCCTGCAACCACAGAAATAAAAATTCAATGTAAAGAGCAGCAAATTGTAACTATTGAAATATTTGATATGGTAGGTAAAAAAATAATGCACAAGCAAGTATCGGGTAAAGAGCCAACCGTTCAGATAAATGTTTCGTCATTTTCACCGGGCATGTATGTGGTAAAAGCTAATGGTAAAACAAATATGCTAACAGCAAAGTTTGTGAAGGAGTAGGGTAGGAGGTGTTCTAAAAGTTCAAATAATCTACCTCGATACCCTTTGCAGTCCTTCCTGTGCATGTGGGTAATTGCCATTCTTGATTTGTAAAGCTTTGCTAAAATCGTCTTTTGCTGCAGTGATATTGCCAACATATTCATAACATAAACCTCGGTTATAGTAGGCTTCTGCATAATTGGGGTCTGCTGTAATGGCATCGGAATAATGTTTAATTGCCTGATCGTAAACTTTCAGATACTCGTGGTGTATGTATCCAAGGTTGAAATGTGCATTTTTGTTTTTAGGATTTATCTGAATAATGTTGGTGTAATACTGTATGGCTTTATTAAATTCCTGATGATCCTGATACCATAATGCCAATCCATACATGGCTTCTTCGCTGTTGGCTTTAATGTTTAATGCATTGGTGTAGTAGTCCACACACAGTTTGTTGTTTTGTAAATACATCAGTAGGCCTAATTGTATTTGTGCTTCATAAAAATTGGGGTCAATGGCAACAGCATTTCTGAAAGAGGCAATGGCAGCGGCAGTATCTTTTTTCTCTTTTAAGTTGAAGCCCTGCATCAGTAAAGCTTTTGTGTTTTTAGGGTCTTTCTGTAAAACTGTATCTAAGTAATGCAATGACTGATCCTGATTATTGGTGTATAAAAATATTTCAGCTAATTTGAATGCAGCATTGTAGTTTGATGGTTGCATTTCGCGCACTTTCACCAAGGCATCGCGTGCATCTTTTACCTTATTCATTCTGAAACTCAGGTCTGAATAAAGCATCAGATATTCAGGGTCTGAAGGATTGATTTTAATTGCTTTTTCCATATCGAAATAAGCCAAATCAAACATACTTTTTTGTGAATAGGCAGTGGCACGGTCGAAATAGTTTTTAGGATTGGTACTATCTGCTTTGATGTTTTCTGTGAGCTGCGCAATTTTATCTTTTGACTCCTCTGTTTCTTTTTTGCCATTGGTACATGCTGCAAATAGAAGCATTGAAAATAGAACTATGTAATGTCCGTTAAATTTCATTTTTATGTTGTTGTGGTGCAAATATCGTTATATAATGAAAAAAGCCACCGAAATCCGGCAGCTCTTTTCTTTTACCAATAAACAAATAAATATTTTACTAAGCAGTTTTTAAATTCATTGCTTCTTTAATCTTATTTTCAATCTCATCGGCAAGTTCAGGATTGTCGGCAAAAAGTTGTTTCACCGCATCGCGTCCCTGTCCGAGTTTGGTGTCGCCATAGCTGAACCACGAACCGCTTTTCTTTACAATGTTTAATTCAACTCCAAGATCAACAAGCTCTCCTGTTTTTGAAATACCTTCGCCATACATAATGTCAAATTCTGCCTGACGGAATGGAGGTGCTACTTTGTTTTTCACCACTTTAACACGGGTGCGGTTTCCTGCTACACTGTCACCATCTTTTATCTGTCCTATTCTGCGAATATCTAAACGAACAGATGCATAATATTTCAAAGCGTTACCACCCGTTGTTGTTTCAGGATTTCCGAACATAACACCAATTTTTTCGCGAAGCTGATTGATAAAAATACAGCAACATTTAGTGCGGCTGATACTTGCAGTAAGTTTACGTAAAGCCTGCGACATCAATCGTGCCTGCAATCCCATTTTAGAATCACCCATTTCGCCTTCAATTTCGCTCTTAGGTGTTAATGCAGCAACAGAGTCAATAACAATGATGTCAATTGCACCTGAGCGAATAAGATTGTCTGCAATTTCAAGTGCCTGCTCGCCATTGTCGGGCTGCGATATAAGAAGGTTCTCAATATCACAACCTAATTTCTGTGCATAAAAACGATCGAATGCATGTTCTGCATCTATATAAGCGGCAATGCCACCATTTTTCTGTACGTTGGCAATTGCATGAATGGCTAATGTTGTTTTACCGGATGATTCAGGACCGTAAATTTCTATTACACGACCTTTAGGAAGTCCATTAATGCCTAATGCAATATCTAAGGAAATACTTCCTGTCTGAATGGCTTCAACAGGTTCAATGGCTTCTTCGCCCATGCGCATGATAGTGCCTTTACCATAGGTTTTGTCAATGCGCTCAATGGCTGCCTGTAAAACTTTTAATTTCTCTTTGTCGGGTGCTTGTGCTGTGCTCATGTGTCTTATTTTTTGAATGTTTATAACGACAAAGTAATGGTTTTAGCCAATTCTGATTTATGAAAATCCAATATTTTGTTTTCAACAGCGGCAATGCCGTCCTCGTTGTGATTGTAAATCTGTCAATTAGGCTTCATTTTTGTTTTAAAATCAACAACTTTAATGGTCGTAATGCAATCAACCGGGTAGTTTTAAGATTTTGGGTAAATTTGTGTAAATATCATATAATCAGCATGTTATAATAATTTTAACATATTTTATACTGAATGTGATTTTTTGTTCAGTTTCTCAGAAACGCTTCATCACGCGGGCAACTTCTCTTTTTGCTTCCTGTTCTTTTTCTGTCTGTCGTTTATCAAACATTTTCTTTCCTCTTGCTAAAGCAATTTCAAGTTTAGCCAATCCTTTTTCATTAAAATAAATACGTGTTGGAATTAATGTTGTGCCCTTGGTTTTTAATTTGGTTTGAAGTTTTTCTAACTCCCGTTTATGCATCAGTAATTTTCTGTCGGACTTGGCAATGTGATTTGCATATCCGCCTTGTTTGTACTCGGCAATGTGAATGTTTTTCACCCATAGTTCTCCGTTTTTAAAAACACAATAGGCATCAGTTAAATTTACTTGTCCTGTACGCAAAGATTTTACTTCAGTACCAGTAAGTACAATACCGGCTTCAAACTTCTGCTCGAAAAAATAATCGAACGAGGCTTTTTTATTGACTGTTTCGGGAGCAAAATCTTTTTTAGCCATAGCGGTTGCAAAAATAAAATTATACTACCAACATCGGACATTTTACTTTGTGTCGCACTTTATCAATCGTAGTTCCAAGTAAAAAATCTTTTAATCCTTTATGGCCATGTTGACCCATAACAATTAAGCCTGCATCAAAATCATTTACAATTTCAGGTATAACTTTTCCAGGGTTGCCATGTGCAATCTGAAACTCGGCAAAGTAGCCCATATCTTTCAAAGTTTTAATGTAATGTTCTATGTGTTTTTTGTCATGTTCGCTCTCCATATCTTCAATTTCTTTGCCGAAGGTCAATGCACCTGCACTTTCTACTGCATGAATCAACAGGTAGTGCGTATTTAATCCGCCAACTCTTAATGCATTTTCAATTGCCTTCTTATCACTTGAGCTAAAATCCAATGCAATGGCAATGCGCTTGTAGTTTATGCTTTCCGGAGTTGAAATCTGACTTGGTTCATCATGAAATACTTTTGACCTGAAAGAAGTTTTGCTCATTAATGGATAAAAAATTGCCATAAGCAACAACCATCCTGTGCCGGCACAACCAATGCCAAGCAGAACTTTCCAGATAAGTAAGGTGTTGCTGTGAAATACAACACTTACTTCTTCTGCAACAAGTTTAATGTTTAATCCTACAATGATTAAAGCACATACCCATGATAAAGTTTTTATTATCGGGCCAATAGCAAATTCACCCATTTTGTTTTTATCACTCACAAAATGAATGAGAGGAATAACAGCAAAACCTAACTGTAAACTTAAAATCACCTGACTAAGGACAAGTAACTCACCGGTGCTCCTTTCTCCAAAAACATGAATAGTGATGAGTGCCGGAATAATTGCGATAAGGCGTGTTACTAATCTGCGCACCCAGGGATGAATACGGAGATTAATATATCCTTCCATCACAATCTGACCTGCTAACGTTCCTGTGATGGTAGAACTTTGCCCTGCTGCTATCAATGCCACAGCAAAAAGAATAGGAGCAAGGTTGTTGCCCAACATGGGAGCGAGTAGCTGATGCGCATCCTGAATTTCTGCAATTTCAAAAAGCCCTGACTTGTGAAACACTGCTGCTGCAAGTACTAATATAGCTGCATTGACAAAGAATGCCATGTTCAATGCAATAGCACTGTCTGCAATATTAAATCTTATGGCTCGCCAGATGGATTTGCTGCTTTTTTCAATTTTTCTTGTCTGCACCAATGACGAATGCAGATACAGATTGTGAGGCATAACAGTAGCGCCAATTATTCCAATAGCGATATACAATGCTTCATTACTCAATGCTGTTGGAATTAATCCTGATGCAACTTCTGACATGTTGGGCTTGGCAAAAAATATCTCAGCTAAAAATGAAAAGCCGATTATTGCAACTAAGGAAATAATAAAAGCCTCCATTTTTCTGATACCTAAATTGATAAGAAACAGAAGCAGAAAAGTATCCAATACAGTTATCATTACACCTGTGGCAAGTGAAATACCAAAAAGTAATTGAAGGCCAATAGCCATTCCTAGCACCTCTGCAAGGTCGCAGGCTGCAATGGCAATTTCTGCAAGTACATACAGACAAATATTTACAAAATGCGGATAGGTTTCCCTTGATGCCTGTGCAAGGTCGCGGTTGCGCACAATACCCAGACGGGCACTCAGGCTTTGCAATAGTAATGCAATAAGATTACTCATTAGGAGCACCCAAAGCAACTGATAACCAAACTTGCTTCCACCTGCAATGTCTGTTGCCCAGTTACCTGGGTCCATGTAGCCAACACTAACCAAATATGCCGGCCCGAAGAAGGCGAAAATCTTTTTAAACAGTGAGCGTTTTCCCGAAGTGTCAACCGATGCATTGACCTCCTGCAACGAGGGTTGAAATTCTTTTTCCTTTTTCATTTTACTCTTATAATCCATAAATTTTCTGCAACATCACGACTTAGTTGCAGCACTTTTTTATTGTTGACCTTAATCTCTAATGAGCGGTCGTATTGATTAATCTCTTTTACAAGCAATCTTGCCCCTGGAGTCAGCTTATGTTTTGACAGGAATTTCAACAAGGCGGGGTTCTGATCTTCTACAGAACGAATTTCAACAGTGTCGTCTTGTCCGGTTTCTGAAAGACGAATAGTTTTTTGTTTTTCTATTTCGCCTTTGCGGTTAGGAATAGGGTCGCCATGAGGGTCGGTTTTAGGATTGCCCAGAAACTGTTCTAAACGGTTACTCAATTCATCACTGGTGGCATGCTCTAACTCTTCTGCCATTTCATGCACTTCGTCCCAGCTGAAGCCTAATTTCACTGATAAAAAAACTTCCCACAAACGATGCTTTCTGATAATGTTTAATGCCACCTGCTTTCCTTTATCAGTCAGCCTTGCACCATAATATTTTTCATAGTCAACCAATTTCTTGTCTGATAATCTTGATAGCATATCCGTAGCTGTGGCAGCTTTAATCTTGATGGCAGCAGCAAGGTCAGATGTCAATACGTTTTGATGATTCCCATCCGAAAGAGTATAAATCTGCTTGATGTAGTTCTGCTCTGTTGGTGATAGTTGATAATACATGTTGTCAAAATTTAGACAAATTTAGTAATAAAATTTAGATTCGTCTAAAAATTTAAATAAGCTGTGAGAAAATTTCCTGACTGATTCTGTTGGTTTAGTTTTAATTTTGCAGCATGTATAAACTTTTAATCAAACCTTTGCTGTTTTTATTCTCTCCCGAACAGGCACATCATTTCGTGTTTAGTATGTTGAAGATGGTGTTTAAAATTCCCGGAATTAGCACTCTCGTAAAATCTTTATATGCTACAGATAGTAAACAGAAACCGGTTTTATTAGGCAACCTTCAGTTTAATTCACCGGTAGGGCTTGCAGCAGGCTTTGATAAAGATGCTTATTGTTTTGATGAGTTAGCAGCTTTTGGTTTTGGTTTTATTGAGATAGGAACAGTTACACCACGTCCGCAGCCGGGTAATCCTAAACCACGATTATTCAGACTTCCAGTTGATGAGGCACTCATTAATAGAATGGGATTTAACAATGAAGGCGTTGATGCTGTTGTTAAACGTCTTAAAAACAGAAGGACTGATGTTATAATTGGTGGAAACATTGGAAAAAACAAAGACACTTCCAATGAAGATGCTCTTAAAGATTATCTTATCTGTTTTGAAAAATTGTTTGATGTTGTGGATTATTTTGTGATTAATGTGAGTTCGCCCAACACACCGGGTCTGCGGGCATTGCAGGAAAAAGAGCCATTAACAAAACTTTTAAACGGCATTCAGCAAAAAAATAATAGCTATAGGAATCCTAAACCTGTCTTTTTAAAAATAGCTCCCGACCTTACTTTTGAGCAAATAGATGAAGTTGCAATTTTAGTTGAAGAAACTAAGTTAAATGGATTGATTGTCAGTAATACTACTGTAAACAGAATGAACTTAAAAACCAATGCCGAGGCAGTGAAAAATTTGGGTGCAGGTGGCTTAAGCGGAAAACCTTTACGAAAGCATTCAACAGAAATAATCCGTTATCTTTCTCAGACAAAAAAAGTAAAATTCGACATCATTGGTGTGGGTGGTATTCATTCAGCAGCTGATGCCATTGAAAAAATGGAGGCTGGTGCCAAGTTAGTGCAGCTTTATACAGGTTTTATTTATGAAGGTCCGGGATTGGTTAAAAAAATCAATCGTGCTATAATATAAAAATGAAAAACTAATTTGTTGAATACTTGTGGTCATTGCTGCGGAAACACTTCATTTACTTTTTTATATTTGAAACGTCAATAAAACCAATGAATCACCTTGCCGGAAAAGTTAAAAATAATTGAATGTCCGCGTGATGCCATGCAGGGAATGCATGATTTTGTTCCTACGGACTTAAAAATTGAGTACATAAACAAGTTGCTGGAAGTAGGTTTCGATACCATTGACTTCGGTAGTTTTGTTTCGCCTAAAGCCATTCCACAAATGCGCGATACGGCAGAAGTGTTGGCAGGACTTAACAAAAGCACCACAAAACTACTTGCCATAATTGCCAATATACGCGGTGCTGAAGATGCAGTAAAACATCAGGCAATAAACTATCTGGGTTATCCGTTTTCTATTTCCGAAACTTTTCAGAAAAGAAACACAAATGCTACCATTCAGGAATCGTTGGTTAATTTAAGTACCATTCAACAGTTAGCACAAAATGCAGGTAAAAAGCTGGTTGTTTACATATCCATGGGTTTCGGCAACCCCTATGGTGATGAATGGAATGTTGACTATGCAGCAGGATGGATTGACAAAATTCAGGCTTTGGGAGTAGAAATCATTTCTCTTGCCGATACGGTTGGTGTGGCTAAAGAAGCAGACATTGCATACTTGTTTGAAGGTGTAATCCAAAAATTCCCTAAGGTAGAATTCGGAGCACATTTACATACCACTCCGGGCAACTGGCAAAAAAAGCTGGCAGCTGCTTATGATGCAGGTTGCAGGCGTTTTGATACAGCAATTCGGGGTTTTGGAGGCTGTCCGATGGCTACTGACAAATTAACCGGAAACCTTGCAACCGAAAATGCAGTACAATACCTTTCAGGTAAATCAAAAAATATAACAATAGATATTCAAAAACTTAATGATTGCATCTTATTCTCAAAACGGATCTTCAATGAGCATTAAAAAAACAGATTCATTCACAAAAAAACTTTTTGTGCTTGCTGTAATATTCGTATTAACATCCGCCCCTTTTGCTTTTGCCCAAAAAGGCAGCCTCGAACTTTTAGGCAACGTTAAACAAAACGGTAAAGGCCTTGAAGGAGCTGAAATCAGTATAATGAAAGGTAATGAACAGGTGGACAATATTCTCTCCGGAAATGGAGGAAAGTTTATTATCAACCTCGACCTGGATGCAGTTTTTACACTGGTATTTTCAAAAGCAGGATGTGTTACTAAGTCAATCGTATTTGATACCCGTGTACCTGAGCCTGTTAAAAATCAATTGCTATCTAACCGAAAATTCGGGATTGAATTATTTAAAGTACCCGAAGGTGTTGAGCAACCAAAGGAGTTGGCCAAGCCTGTTGCCAAATGGAGTTGGAACGATGCTTATGACGATTTTGATTATGACTTAGAGTACAGCAATGCCCGTAAGCAAGAAAACGAAGTGGTTAAAAAGCAATTGGAAGAAATGGCCATTGTGCAGGAGAAGCAGAAAAAAGATTCGTTGGCAAAAGCACGTTTGGATTCAATCAATCAGGCTAAGGCAGATGAACAGGTACGACTGGCAGAACTGGCAGCAAAAAAGGCAGAAGAAGCCAAACAGAAAAAAATAGAAGAAGAGAGATTAGCCGCTTTGAGTGCTGCTAAGAAGCATGAGGAAGACAGTTTGCGTGCAGCACAACTAAAAGCAGATGCAATAGAGCGTGCACGATTAGTGGCATTAGAAAAAGCCCGTCAGGATAGTATTGCAAAAGCAAATGCACTTGCCGAACAGTTGGCACGTGAGCAGGCAATAGAGCAAAAGCGGTTAGCGGCATTAGAAAAAGCGAGACAAGACAGTATTGCTAAGGCTGATGCAGCAGCAAAAGCTCAACTTGCAGCATTAGAGAAAGCCCGACAAGATAGTATTGCCAAAGCAGATGCAGCAGCTAAGGCAGCAGAAGCGGCTCGATTGGCAGCTTTGGAAAAAGAACGTAAAGATTCTTTAGCTAAAGCTAAGGCAGAAGAAGAGCGTTTGGCAAAAGAACAAGCCAAGGAACAAGCCCGTTTAGCTGCATTAGAAAAGGCACGACAGGATAGCATAGCCAAAGCAGATGCAGCAGCAAAGGCAGCAGAAGAAGCACGCCTTGCAGCATTAGAAAAAGAGCGTAAAGATTCTCTTGCAAAAGCTAAAGCCGAAGAGGAGCGTTTGGCGCGCGAGCAAGCAAAAGAGCAAGCTCGTTTAGCAGCATTAGAAAAAGCCCGACAAGATAGTATTGCTAAAGTTGAGGCAGCAGCAAAGGCAGCAGAAGATGCCCGTTTAGCAGCATTGGAAAAAGCCCGACAAGATAGTATTGCCAAAGCAGATGCAGCAGCTAAAGCAGCAGAAACTGCAAGATTTGCAGCATTTGAAAAAGCCCGACAAGATAGTATTGCCAAAGCAGATGCAGCAGCTAAAGTAGCAGAAGCAGCACGCTTGGCAGCATTGGAAAAAGCAAGAAAAGACAGTATTGCCAAAGCTGAAGCAGATGCCAAAGAACAAGAGAAACTTCGTTTAGCAGCATTAGAAAAAGCCCGTCAGGATTCTATAGCACAGGCAAAAGTTTTAGCTGATAAAAAAGCAAAAGAGGAAGCTGCAGAACGTGCGCGAATGGCTGCCTTAGAAAAGGCACAGCAGGACAGTTTGGCTAAGGCGCAGGCATTGGCAGATGCTGAGGCTAAACGCAAGGCTCAGCAAGAAGCCGAAGCGCAACGATTGCGGGATATTGAAGCACAGAAACAGGCTCTTGCACGTATGAATGAACAGAATGATAAAAAACAGCAGAATACGGCTACATTGCCTGTGTTTATAGATAAAGATTATGCAGAAGGGCTTACAGAGGAAGCTATTGATGAATCCAACCGCAAAATATATCGTACCATCATTAAGAAGTCAAATACAACTGATGTGTTTTCAAAAGTAGTTTATAACTGGGGTGGAGTTTATTTCTTCAAGAATACTACCAGCATGTCAGAGTCGAACTACAACAACGAACTGAAAAAGTATAAAGATCAGTTGGGGAAATAGAAGTTAGTTAGCGGAGTCGCTACAGATTTTAAAGAGTATTATAGCTTGATACTATAAGAAGCAAAACTAATTCTCAGCCAACCGTAACAACTCATTTACTGTCTTCCAGTTTCTGGTTGTGGCTGTGACTTTAAGTTTGTTTTCAAAAAAACTATTTGTCAGTTTGGTATTGCCGTATCCATCGGGACAGTAGAGGTAAATACATCTTCCTTTAATAACAAAACGGTCGTTTCTTAGCTTGATAGCTTCTGTTTCTATCGAATCATTGTTGGTTGGTTGTTCAGAAAGAAATGTGACATGAAAATATGCTGCGTCTAATTTTTTTTCTTTTATAAAAGGATTATCTTGTAAACAACTTTTTAATTCAGACTGCGACAATGTGATGACCGGTACTTCAAATCCAAACTTTTTTAAAATAGCACTTTCTAACTTTTTACTGATAGCGTCACAGTTGTGTAGTGTTGATTGAAAAATAATGTTACCACTTTGTATGTAAGTTTTTACTTGTTGCATTTTTAAAGAAGCACACAGTTCTTTTAATGCATCCATTTTAATCAACCTATGCCCGCTGACATTTATTCCTCTCAGAATAGAAATAAAAGTGGTCATACAAGATGTAAAATATTATTTTCCGTTTGCAGCAGTAAATTTCTCAACTGCATTATTTATCGGGGGCAGGCTTTGCAGATATACAAACAAAGCTGATAGGTCTTCTTGGTGCATACCAGCATACATTGTCCATGGCATTGTTGTTTGGAATGTGCCTGGCGCAACTTTTACATTGGCATAAACACTGTCGGAGTACATTTTAAATCGTTCAATAAACTGCTGATTGGTCCAGGTTCCAATACCCGTTTCTTTATCGGGAGTAATGTTGGCAGAACGAACAACCGTATTTCCGGGAAGCATAAATTCAAATCCACCGGCATAAGGCTGACCCACAATTTTACCATTAACCTGTTTGGTATGACATTCCATACAGCCAGAAGCTGTTGCAATATATTTTCCATAACTTAATTGGTCACTCTGAGGAGGAATAGTAGTAAAAGATGGTTTCTTGGGAATAGTATTGATAATAAAATTCATTGGAAAATCGGACGATGATACTTCTGTATTATTTTCAATAGGTTTTAAGGTTCGGATAAAAGCAATAATAGATTCAATATCATTCTTGTCTAATTGACCATAAAGAAGATGGGGCATAATTGGGAAGAGTGCACGACCATCTTTGGAAACACCTGATGTAACGGCACGAAAAATTTCACCATCAGTCCAGTCTTTCAAATTAAATGGCGTAATGTTAGGTGCAACATACTTACCGGGAAAACCAAATTTCTGATCAAAAGTTTCACCGCCTTTACCTTCGGTGCCTGCAACCATAGGGCCTGAAAAATAACTCCAGTCACGTGTGGAATGACAGTCCATACATAAAGTAACATGATGTGCTAAATAACTTCCACGTTCAATTTTTTCAGCAGTAGCTACAATTTTAATATCAGGTGGTGGGCCAACATCAGGCAAAGCTACTTTTACGTAGGTTAAAAATCCAATTACTATCAGTAATAATATGCCTAACGAATAGACAATAATTTTAATAAATTTATTCATCTTACTTGATTTAGTGATTAACTTTTAATCAAACAAAGGCCGGGTTGCTGGCATTGTTTCATCTACAAACATAATCAAGAAACTTATTTCACGGATGAACAAAATGGAATATTTCTTTTGAAAATGAGATTAATTTTTAGCTAAATTTTCGTCTTTTAGTCCATTTATAGATTTCCATCCACATTACAGATATTGCAGCCACAATAATTGACATTATTATTTCTCTAAGATTAAGTCCTGTCAGTTTAAAGAAGTCTGCAAATGCAGGTATATATAAAATCAGAAAAAGCATAATTAATGTTGCCCCGATAACAATTGGAAACAAGATGTTTTTATGTTTGAAACAAGCTAAAATACTATAATAGAAAGATCGGTTTACTAAACTTAAAAACACATTAGCAAATATTAATGTTGTAAATACTAATGCTCTTGTTTTTTCTTCATTGCCGCCATGCCAAACACTCCATTGATAAATAAACAAAACACCTAGTGTAATCGCTAATCCTTGAAAAATACTTATTCCCAGTTCTTTCCAACTTAGAAATGTCTCTGTCATGATTCTTGGTTTTTGTTTCATGACATTCTTTTCGAGGGGTTCGTTTTCGTAAACTATGGAACAGGTTGGCCCCATAACTAATTCCAGAAAAATTACATGCACAGGAGTAAAAATGTGAGGGAAGATCCAGTCTAAAAACAATGGTAAAGTAACTGTTAGAATAATTGGAATATGGATGGAGATAATATACTGAATAGCTTTTTTCAGATTGGAATAAATTCTTCTGCCTGCAGCAATACCTACAATCAATTTGTCTAAATCGTCATTGGTGATAACTAAGGATGCTGCAGCTTTTGCTATTTCTGTGCCTTTGTTTCCCATGGCAACACCAATATGTGCTGCTTTTAATGCAGGGCCATCATTCACACCATCGCCAAGCATGGCTACAACTTCACCTTTCTTTTTTAGAGCATGAACTACAGAGAGCTTGGCCTCAGGGTACATGCGGGTAAAAAGTGTCTTCTCCTCAACTTCTTGCCTCAATTGTTTTTCATTCAGGTTGACCACATCTTTTCCTTCAATGGCTTCTGCAACATTCAAAATGCCCGCTTGTTTAGCAATAGTTTTGGTTGTTTCTGTATTATCACCAGTGATGACTTTTACTTTTATACCTGCATCGTAAATATGTTGAAATACGGTTTGAATACCTTGCTTCGGTGGATCATAAAAAACTACTAAACCAAGAAAAGTGAATTTTAATTCTTGTTGCTTTTCGGGAAAATTATAGCCTTTAAAATTTGATTGCGCAACACCTAAAACTCTATATCCTTTATTGCCAAAATCGTGAATCACATTTAGAATATTTTCCTTTTCACCTTCAGAAAGTACAGACACATTGATGATGGCTTCAGGTGCACCTTTAGCTGCAATAATTCTTTGCTTGTTTGCATTCTCAAAAATATGCGTCATCATTGGAGGTTTTCCGGCCAATGGGTATTCATGTATCATTTTATAGTTGGTGCGCTCATCTGTTTTTTGTGTCTGCATATAAACATGATGAAGTGTTTTTTCCATTGGGTCAAATGGAAGTGGTTCGCTACTCCACATGGCATAATCAATGAGTGTTGACAAGTCAGTAGTATCAAATTCCGATTCATCATATGTTTTGTTGGTTTTTAAGAGAAACAGATGTTTAAGATGCATGGTGTTTTCAGTAATAGTTCCGGTCTTATCGGTACATATCACTGTAGTACTGCCAAGGGTTTCGACAATATTGCTGCGTTTTATTATTACGCCATCTCGCATTAATTTCCATGCACCTAAAGCCATAAAGGTGGTAAATGCAACAGGAATTTCTTCCGGCAGAATGGACATTGCAAGGGTTAGTCCGCTCAATAAACTTTCAATAAGATTTTTTGTGTTCAGGTAATTGACAATACATACTAAAAGAAAAATGATGCTTCCGAAAATAGCCATTGTCATGACAAACTTTTTTATTTGAATTTGTAATGGCGATGATTCTACTTTTATTTCAGTAATAGAAACTCCAATTTTTCCTAATCTTGTTTCCTTTCCAATTTGTTCAACTACAAATACAGCAAGACCCGAGACAGCCACAGTTCCATCATAAACAAGATTGTCCTTGCTATCGCTATTTTTATACACTGAAAGGCTTTCGCCAGTAAGCGAAGATTCGTTGACGGAAAAATCATTACTATGTACAATTTTACCATCGGCATTTATCAATTTTCCTTCTTCTACAATACATAAATCACCTACTACAAGCTCATGCGTAGGTACTTTAATAACTTGTGCATTCCGGATAACTGTACTCAGTGGCTCATTTAATTTTTCCAAGGCTTCAAGTGCTTTTTTACTTCTATTGTCCTGATAGAACGAAATGGCAGAAACTGCAACAATTGCAAGAAACATAAAGATGGCTTCACCATGATCACCAATAATCAGGTAAATTACAGATACTGCAAGAAGCAGTATGAGCATAGGCTCCTTGAATAAATCCACTATCCAACTAAAAATTGAGTTTCCTGCCTCTGTCTTTTTTTGGTTTATTCCAAATTTTAAGCGTGACAACTCAACCTCCTTATCGGTTAATCCGGTTAAATGAGCAGGGATGTTAAATTGCATAAGTTGGATTAAATTCTATGACCTAAGCTGTTGTGTTTAGGTCAATTCGTATTGCTATTTTATGCAATAATATAATTAATATCAGAAGCATAACTTTAGAATTCATCTAAATTTTGAGGAGTAACCAACAACATTGTTAAAAGCTACTATATTAAATTGCAATATGCTGGTAAACTTCATGGGCTTTTTTATCTTTGCACGAATGAAATAATTTAAACTTTTTAGAGAAATAACTATTGCAGACATGACAGAAGGTACGGTTGAATCAATTATAAAAGAACAGGTAGCTGAAATTACTTTTTTTCACCCTCAGAGTAATTCGCTTCCCGGAGTGTTGTTACGTAAACTTGCTACCACAATTGAAGAAGCAGGTGCCAACGAATCAGCTAAAGTTATAGTGCTTCGCAGCAAGGGCGAGAAGGCCTTTTGTGCAGGAGCATCATTCGATGAGTTGATAAGCATAAGTAGTGAAGCACAAGGCAAAGAATTCTTTTCAGGCTTTGCAAGTGTAATCAATGCAATACGTAAAGCACCAAAGTTTGTCATTGCAAGAGTTCAAGGTAAGGCTGTTGGTGGTGGTGTAGGTTTGGCATGTTCGGCAGACTATACCTTAGCCCATGTTTCGGCTTCGGTTAAACTTAGCGAACTTGCTGTGGGAATAGGTCCTTTTGTAGTGGGCCCTGCAGTAGAAAGAAAAGTTGGTACTGGAGCATTCACACAACTTACAGTAAACGCTACAGACTGGCAAAGTGCGCAGTGGGCAAAAGAGAAAGGCATGTTTGCTTCTCTGCATGATAACATTGAAGAGTTAGATAATGCTGTAAATAAACTAGCACAACAACTTGCTGCCAGTAACCCTGAGGCTATGAAAATGTTAAAACAAATTTTCTGGAAGGGAACTGAAAGTTGGGATACATTGCTAATGGAAAGAGCAGGGATGAGTGGCAAATTAGTTATGTCGGATTTTACACGCAACGCCATAGAGAAATTTAAAACCAAAACAAGTTAAAGCCATTCCATAGCATTAGAAAAATGATTGCAGAAAAAAAATTGGAATCTACACCTATATCAACAGAAATTGTTCTCAAAGCATTCAGGCTGATGTGCACAGCACGTGCCATGAGTGACTTGTATGAGGAAAATGCAACATTTACTGCACGCTATGTTCATGCCTGCTCGCGTGGACATGAGGCAGTACAGATTGCTTTAGGGCTTCAGCTTAAAAATATTGATTATCTCTCAGCATATTATCGTGATGATAGCATTCTACTTTCAATAGGGATGACACCTTATGAACTGATGTTACAGCTAATGGCTAAACGGGATGATCCTTTTTCAGGTGGACGAACTTACTATTCACATCCATCTTTGAGACGTGATGATATGCCAAAAATTCCACACCAAAGTAGTGCTACAGGAATGCAGGCTATACCTACTACGGGGATTGCACTTGGCATGCATTATCTCGAAAACCAAAAACTTGTGGAATATGCTGATGGCGAATATCCTGTAACAGTTTGTTCTCTAGGCGATGCTTGTGTTACTGAAGGTGAGGTTTCTGAAGCCTTTCAAATGGCAGTTCTTAAAAATCTTCCTATACTTTATTTTGTTCAGGACAATGAGTGGGATATTTCTGCACACGCTTCTGAGATCCGCACCATGAATGCTGCTGAATATGCAAAAGGATTTAAAGGATTGGAAACACGCAGTATTGACGGCACCGATTTTTTTCAATCTTATAATGCAATAAAGGAGGTTCTTGATATTATCCGTACAGAACGCAGACCATTTTTAATTCATGCCAAAGTACCATTACTTGGACATCATACTTCAGGTGTCCGCAGAGAGTGGTACAGACATGATTTGGAAGAAGCAAAGAAAAAAGATCCGTTGCCAAAGTTTATACAACAACTTGAAGAAGCAGGATTTACTTCTGATGAATTAGATGCTATAAAGAAAGAAACAAGGACACTTTTCGAGGACGACTTCGCAAAGGCCAAAGCCGCTGATGACCCACTGCCCGAAGATTTGTTTAAGCATGATTATGCACCTACAACAATTACAGAAGAAAAAGGGATACGTCAACCAGCGGGTAAGGAGCCTACAGTTATGGTTGACTGTGCATTGTTTGCCGTTAAGGAATTACTGCAAAAACATCCTGAATGCCTTTTCTACGGACAGGATGTTGGCGCCAGACTTGGTGGTGTTTTCAGAGAGGCAGCAACGTTAGCTAAGACATTTGGCGATGACCGGGTTTTTAATACACCCATACAGGAAGCATTTATTATAGGTTCTACAGTTGGCATGAGTGCTGTTGGATGTAAACCAATTGTTGAAGTACAGTTTGCAGATTATATATGGCCGGGTTTAAATCAACTTTTTACTGAGGTAAGCCGTTCCTGTTATTTAAGTAATGGCAAATGGCCGGTATCATGTGTTATCCGTGTTCCTATTGGTGCGTATGGAAGTGGTGGGCCTTATCATTCGTCAAGTGTTGAAACAGTAGTGTTAAACATCAGAGGTGTAAAAGTTGCTTATCCGTCAACAGGTGCCGACCTGAAAGGATTGATGAAAGCTGCTTATTACGATCCAAACCCTGTTGTAATATTTGAACACAAGGGACTTTACTGGAGTAAGATTAAAGGCACAGAAGAGGCACGAACCATCGAACCTGATGAAGATTATATTATTCCATTTGGAAAAGCAAGAATAGTGCAACAGGCAGAAGCATTGCATGATGAAAACACGCTGACAGTTATCACTTACGGTATGGGCGTTTATTGGGCAAAGGCAGCAGCACAAGAGTTTAAAGGAAGAATTGAAATTATTGATCTGCGTACACTCAATCCATTAGATGAAACTACAATATTTGAGTCTGTAAGAAAACATCATCGTTGTTTGGTGCTGACAGAAGAGCCTATAAAAAACTCATTTGCCGAAGCACTTTCAGGTCGCATACAGCAACAATGTTTCACAGCATTAGATGCACCAGTTGTTGCTATGGGCTCGGAGAATATGCCTGCAATACCATTAAATTCAACTTTGGAATTTACCATGATACCCAATGCACAGAAAGTAGCTGAACAGATGAGTTACCTTTTGAATTATTAATATGATGCATTATCGCTTTTCAATATCTCATGCAGCCTCACACTTTGTTGATATTGAACTAACCATACAAACAAACGGTGATGAAACATTATTAAAACTTCCTGTCTGGCGACCGGGCAGGTACGAAGAAGGAAACTTTGCGAAAAACATTCGCAACTTTAAAGTTCAGGATATTAGTGGAAAGGAAGTGAAATGGAAAAAAGTTTCAAAGAGCTCCTGGCTACTGCAAACAAATAAAAGGGATACAATAAAAATCAACTATCAGTACTATTGCAATCAGTTGGATGCAGGTGCCTGCTTTGTCAATGACGAACAGATTTATATCAATCCCATACATTGTTGCTTTTATACTGATGACAATAGGGGCAATGCCTGCACCGTTGAGATAGCGTACAACTTCAGCAAAGTAGCTACATCGCTCACACCGGTAGAAAAAAATATTTTTTCGGCTAAGAATTATGATGAACTGGTTGACAGTCCTTTTATAGCTTCTGATGCGTTGAAGCATTATGGCTATACGGTAGCTGATTGTAGATTTCATGTTTGGATTCAGGGTAATTACAAACCTGATATTGAAAAGCTGATAAAAGATTTTAAATCTTTTACAGAGGTTCAATTGAATATGATGAAATCAATTCCTGTAAAAGATTATCATTTTTTAATTCAGGCTGTGCCACACGCTTTTTATCATGGTGTAGAGCACCTGGCATCTACAGTTTTGGTGATTGGTCCTTCGGCAAATCTTAATGACAGCGTATTGTACAATGAGTTATTGGGTGTTGCTTCACATGAATTGTTTCATGTTTGGAATATTAAAACCATAAGACCGGTAGAAATGCAACCTTATAATTATGATAGCCCAAATTATGCAGAAACGGGATTTGTCTATGAAGGAGCAACAACATATTATGGCGATTTGTTTTTGGCGCGATGTGGTTATTTCAGCGAGGAAGAATATTTTAATGAGTTAAACATCCGTATCAACAAACATCTGAGTAATGAAGGCCGGTTTAATTATTCAGTAGCACAATCGTCATTTGATACCTGGCTTGATGGCTATGTAACCGGAATTCCCGGACGTAAAACATCTATCTATGATGAAGGTTCGTTAGTGTCGCTAATACTTGATTTTTTGATCCGTAAATATTCTGATGGAAAAAATTCATTAGATGATGTTTTTGTGGAATTGTATAATGCATTTGGCAAAAAGAAAATTGGTTATACGTCAGCTGATTATTTAAGAATCGCATCTGAAAAGGCAGGTAGAAGTTTAGAGACTTTCTTTAATGATATTGTTTATAATGCTTGCAGCTATCAATCTTTGCTTGAAGAGGTACTGTTGTTTGCAGGTTTAGCATTGGAAGAGATTCCTTCTAAGAAGTATGCAGAAGGATATTTTGGTTTTAAAACCAACGATAGCGCAGCAATACCCGAAGTGATGAATGTGGCAACAGGTTCACCGGCATTTGAAAATGGCCTTGCAGTTGGTGATTTGATTATTGGTGTTAATGGATGGAAGGCAGATAAGAATTATAACGTGCACATTAATCAAATTGAAGGTCATCAAACAAGTTTTTTGATTTCAAGAGGTAGCAGAATAAAGACTATTGAAATGATGCCTACTGTGAAAAATTATTTTTCAACCTGGAAGGTAAAACACATCAGTGAAAAAAACTCAGCACAGGAACAGTTTTTTAATCAGTGGGCGAAAAACCTTAGGACACATTATAAGCAGCGTAGTTTATAAAAAGCGTATTTCCAAAGCGCCTGCTCCATATTTTGCATGATTAGCCATAAAAACTTTTATGTCAGCATAATTTTTTGTTTCATTCATTATTGCATTTCTCAATACACCATCACCAATACCATGAATGAAAATTAACTGCTTGCAGTCTTTTACTATAGCATTGTCCATTTCTTTTCTGAATGTGCTTATTTGAAGTGCGAGCATTTCGCTGTTTGTCATATTTTGAAAGTCAGCAGTAAGCTTTTCTATGTGCAAGTCAATTTCTTTGCTGATATCAGAATCGCTTACAGGTTGTTGTTTTCTATTCTTTTTGTTGTCTGAAGTTCTAGCTGATTGACTGTTATCAAATTTTGACAATAAGTCTTTAAATTGAATTTCATCTGCAACATTCAAATTGATAAGACTTGTTTTCTTTGAAGAAGAAAGAATTCCCGGTGCTGTATTTTTTGTTTGATTCAACTCAGGTAGTTCAACAGAAATATCTTTTGTAAAAGGTCTTTTATATTCTCCATCTGCAGCAATTAATATTTGTATGTAAAACGATTCAATGTTAATTAATGCATCACGTTTAAATGTAGAAAGGCATACATAACTATTGGGTTCCAATACTCCGGTATGCAATATTGTGTGGTTGTTGTTGCTTCGTTTTCCGAAAATCAGTAATAATAAATTGGGTGTGCCATTTGTCAGAAAATAATCAACGCTGCCTGTAAGTACTCTGTCGGCTTTTGAAGGTATTGTATAAAATTCAATAATATTATTGTTCAAGTCGAAAGGAATATTATGTGTTGAAGTATTTTGTTCAGATAATGCTTCCTTGACATCTGTCTGTATTTGTTGTTTTATAAAGGGAACAGTTACTACCAACTGTGTTTGCAAAGCTTCCATAGTAAAACCGTCTTCCAGTTCAACCAATACGCTTCCAGCAGGTAAAATTTCAAGAATGACACCGTTCAATTTTTCATCTTTAAAGCTGACTTTATCTCCTTTTTTCATTGTTATTAAAATTAAAAAAGCACATCTGATGATGTGCTTCCAAGCATAAGGAAAATACTTTTAATTTTCTTCGTAATTTTCATCACTACCCATTTCAACATCATTAAATTCCTCACTGTCTTCGTCTGTTCTTTCTTCACCTTCTTCGCCCTCAAGTGTTGCTGTGTCATCTTCGTCATAGTCATTTTCTCCTGCAAATTCATCAGCAACTGAATTGCTTTCATCGCTGACATCTGTATCAACAAAATCATCATCTTCAAGCACTGGAGCTATCTTAACTTTAAACTGACTAGGTGCATCACCGGATACTTTTCTGACATGTGGATAAGATAGTTTTACATCTGCAGCAGCTAAAATCTTCACCAACTCAATATGGAATGCCCAAACGCTTTCGCAGTCAATTAAAAAATAAATTTTCTGATGCGGATCGGCAATATAACTTTTAAGAAATGATTTATCGGTTTTTGCAACTGGTTTTCCATCACGATCAGTTTTATCGCTATTGGAAATCTCAACACCTTTTTTCCAACTGTCATTACTCATAAAAAATGAAGCAGTACCACGATCTTCAAATTTTATTGAAGACAAAATAGCCTTATAAAAATCGGCAAAGGTTTGCTCTGATGTAACTTCTATTTCACGATAAATATCTTCGAAATCTTCGAACGATACTTTAAAACGATATACAGCCATGAATAAATGCGATTAAATTATACGTGCAAAATTAGTTTTTTGCTTCAGATTTAGAAACATTTATTCACTAACATAAAAAAATATTTCAACAAAGTTAACAAGGGGGTGTTGTAATTTTTTTTGTTAAAATCAAAGATTGTATTCAAAAAAAGACTTAATTTTGAGTAAACAAATTTAGTCATGCAAAAAAAGACAATTGTTGCTACACTTTTTATAGCATTGTTCGCTATACAGGGAAATGCAGAATGGGTTAAAATCACCTCAGACCTTCCTTCAAAATCAGCTGTTGTTGTCAGTGGAACACCAGGTAATAATGTAATGGAAATTTCTATTTCAGGATTTGAAAAACACAGAGTTAAATCATTAGCTGGAGAGTACTATTCCATAACAAGCCCCGAAATGACTCCAAGAATGGAGCAAGGCACACCAGACTTGCCAAAGTTAGCTTTGTCATTGATTATTCCTGATGACGGAGATATGAGCCTGAATATTGAGCCGATTGAGGAACTTACTTTTCAGAATATTAAGATAGCACCATCTAAAGGAAATCTATACAGAGACATTAAGCCATCAGATGTGCCATACAGCTTTGGAGATATTTACAGTCAGAATGTTTATTTTCCTGCTAACAATGGCTTTTTACGTAGCCCGTTTATACTTCGTGATTTTCGCGGACAAACAGTAGTGCTGAATCCATTCAGTTATAACGCTGTAACGCAAACTTTAAAAGTTATTTCAAAAATTAAAGTTACCATGCAGCACAAGTCAGGTTCAGGAACAAACCTGTTGAATCGCACTTCATCACTGCAGAATGTAGATCGTGATTTTGCAAGTATATATCAGAATGTTTTCCGCAATGCAGGTTCATATATTAATTATTTACCGGTGAGCGAAGATGGCGAGATGCTGATTATTTCTGATGCATCTTTTATGCCGGCCATGCAACCGTTTATTGACTGGAAAGTAAAAAGAGGGTTACAGGTTTCAATGGTTGATGCAGCCACAGCAGGAAGTACAGTACAACAGATAAAAACTTTTATTCAGAATTATTACAACACGCATAATCTGAAATATGTTTTATTGGTAGGCGATGCACAGCAGATTCCTACTCCTGTTTTATCAGGTGGTGCATCTGACCCATCGTATGGATATCTTTTAGGGAACGATTCTTATGCGGAAGTGTTTGTTGGACGATTCAGCGCCCAGACCGTTACTGATGTAATTACACAGGTTCAACGTACAGTTGAGTATGAAATGTTGCCAACGCCAGGTGTAAATTGGTATTCAAAAGGAATATGCATAGGCTCTGACCAAGGTCCGGGTGATGATAATGAAATGGATTTTCAGCACCAACAGGTGATACGCGGAAAAGAATTGGCATTTACTTATACTGATGTAGCTGAGTTATATGATGGCTCTCAAGGCGGAAACGATATGTCAGGCAATCCGTCTGCTTCAATGTTATCATCAGAAATAAATAATGGTGCTTCAATAATTACCTATACAGGCCATGGAAGTTCTGCATCATTAGGTACAACCGGTTTTTCAAATGCCAATGCAACAGCATTAACAAACACAGGCATGTTGCCATTTATCTGGAGTGTGGCTTGTGTTAATGGAGAATTTGCCAACGCTACTTGTCTGGCAGAATCATTTTTGCGTGCACAGTATAACGGACAACCTTCAGGAGCAGTAGCCACATTTATGTCGAGCATTAACCAATCATGGAATCCACCTATGGATGCTCAGGACGAAATGGTTGACTTATTGGTTGGCACCAATTCGTCAAACATTAAAAGGACTTTTGGTGGACTGAGTATGAATGGTTGTATGCACATGAATGATCAGTATGGTGCAGCAGGTTACGAAATGACTGATACCTGGCATTGTTTTGGCGACCCTTCATTAAATGTTCGTACAGCAACGCCTTATACAATTACGGCAAGTCATAGTCCTGTATTGTTTCCAGGTGCTTCTCAATTAGCAATTACCTGTAATACCGACAGTGCACTTGCATGTTTGAGCAGCAATGGACAAATTCTTGCAACTGGATTGGTGATAGGAGGGAATGTGATATTGAATTTCAACACCATTACATCTCTCGATACGCTTTATTTGACCATCACAGCATTTAATGGTATTCCATACATGGTGGCCATTCCTGTTGTAGCAACAACAGGTCCTTTCGTTTCGCTGACAAGTAATGTTATTAATGATGCAGGAGGAAATGCAAATCAACTTCCGGATTATAACGAGATTGTAGATGTTGACTTAATGCTTGAAAACTTTGGGCAGGGCGATGCAGTAGGAGTTGGACTTACAGTAACTACTACTTGTCCTTATGTAACAATAAACAGCAGTAGTTTAAACAAAGTGAATATTCAGAGTGGAAACGCTGCCGGAATTATAAATGCATTTAATTATACGGTTGCAGCTTTTGTTCCTGATAACACACCTGCAGTTTTTGATATTATATTAACCGATTCGGTTGGTACGGTATGGAATACTTCCATAACACATTTACTTAAAGCTCCTGTGCTGCAAGTATATTCCATTACAGTGTCTGACCCTACAGGAAACAACAATGGTGTTCTTGAACCTGGAGAAACTGCTGATGTCACAATAAAAACAAACAATAAGGGACATAGTGCAACTACTACCTCAACTGCAACACTGGCAACCAGCAGCCCTTATCTTACCATTAACAATACATCATACAATACAGGTGTTGTACAGGCATTATCTGATGTAGATGCAACTTTTAATGTTTCACTGGCTTCAAACATTCAGATTGGTTCAACATTCGATATGCAATTTAATATTGATGCCAATCCATATTCCGACAACAAGATATTTAATATGGTTGCCGGTGAAATTTTAGAAAATTTCGAATACGGAAACTTCACTACATATCCCTGGCTTAATAATGGAAATCATCCATGGACTATTACCAATAGCGGAACTTTTCAGGGAGCATACGCTGCACGTTCTGCAATAATTGCTGATGGCGACACCTCAGATCTGGCAATAACAGTAAATGTTTATAACAACGATTCTATTTCGTTTTATATGCTCATATCAAGTGAAATGGGATGGGATTTTCTGAATTTCTACATTGATGGTACATTAATTGATTCTTATTCCGGTGTGTATAGCTGGGCATATAAATCATATCCGATTACTATTGGACAGCACACACTTACATGGGCGTATATTAAGGATGAAGTGTGTTGTATTGGTGGACAAGATTTGGCTATGCTTGATAATATTCAGTTTCCACCATCAACAATGGTAACTTCGGTTAAAGAAATTTATTCAGGCAATAGTATAGCTGTGTATCCTAACCCTGTTCAGGATGAGTTAACAATAATTACAAAAGATCTTAAAAATGCTGAAGTCAAATTATTTACAACAGATGGTAAGTTGGTGTATGTAGCATCAAATATCATTTCTGACGTTTATAAGATGCCTCTTAATAATATTTCACAGGGCATGTATTATCTACAGGTAAAAGCTGACAATAAGCTTTACAACACAAAAATTATTAAACGGTAAAAGAATATTCCCGTTTGAAAAACACCGGAATCAACTTTTTTGATTTCGGTGTTTTTTTTAATAATGAGTGATAAGGAATGTTGTTTTAATAAATGAAAAATAAAGTTAGCCGGAATATTTTAAATGATGAATTCCTTATTCTTCTTGCAGTATTGTTTTTGAGAAATTGCTTGTAGTTAGCCTGCTAATGTTTCATTCACGGCCTTTATCAAATTATCAATAACAAATTGTTGTTGTTCGTCTGTGAGATTATAAAACAACGGTAGCGAAATTTCTCTTTCGTAGTTGTCTTTTGCTTTGGGATAATGTTGAAGACTATATCCTAATTTGGTATAAAAAGAAAACATTGGGACAGGAATAAAATGAACATTCACTGCAATATCGGCATCAAACATTTTTTGCATAATGGCATCGCGTTGTTTTTCCGTACAGTTTTTTATTCTGATTGGATAGAGGTGATAGGAGCTTTCGCGCCAGTCTGAAATAAATTCGGGCAACTCTGCCCATGGATACTTTTCAAATGCCGTATTGTAATTTGAAACGATTTGTTTTCTGCGTTCTAATGTATCTGCATAACGTTCAAGTTCTACAAGACCTATTGAAGCCATAATATCGGTCATATTGCATTTAAAACCGGCTTCAATAATATCGTAGCGCCAATTGCCCTTCTGCATTTTTGCCAGTGCATCTTTATTCTGTCCATGCAGCGTATAAATGCATAAATAGTCATAAATACTTTGATTATCGAAAGGATTTGGAAGGTTTAATGCAATGGCACCACCTTCAGCAGTTGTTAGGTTCTTTACAGCATGAAAAGAAAATACAGAAACATCGGTAAGTGCTCCTGTCTTAATATTGTTGACAGTGGCCCCAAAAGAATGTGCCGCATCTGACAAAATTAAAATACGCCCTAATTGTCTTTGCACATCGGTTGCAGACACAAATTTATTTTTGATATTCTCTGATTGAACTATGCTGTGTATTTTTTGAAAATCGCATGGCAGACCACCAAAATCAACAGGCATTATCACCTTGGTATTTTTGTTTATGGCTTTTTCAATTTCAGAAGGCAAAATATTGAAGTCAGCACCTACATCAACAAAGACAGGCTTTGCACCACAGTGCACAACTACATTGGCTGTTGCAGAATAAGTATAGGCAGGTAAAATCACCTCATCACCTTCTTTTACACCAAACCAACGAAGCATTATTTCAAGTCCTGCAGTGGCAGAATTTAAGGCAAGTATATTAGGTACATTGCAGTAAGCTGCAAGCAGTTTTTCAAACTTTTTAGTCTTAGGCCCCGTAGTTATCCATCCCGAGAGAAGTGTGTCTGCAACTTCATCAACAACACGTTTGTCCATGCGAGGTGGTGCAAATGGTACTTTCATAAATTGAATTTAAAAGACAAAATTACGTATTGTTTTGTTCAGGCACAGTCTTTATAGTTGCGGCAACATATTCAGAACTGAAAATAGCATAAAAAAGACAGAATAATATAATTCCGGCCTGCCTTTCTAAGATTGATTCTGTGAGCATATTCAATAAAAAAATACATTGAAATGCAATGAAAATATAATGTCTGTTCCTTATTGCATAATAGAGCGGAATCAGCATCATTAACATTAATAAAGAAATTCCTGTCAGTCCAAAAGCAACTCCCGTTTGAAGATACTGGTTATGCGGGTTGAAATGATTCTGATGGGCATAGGTGAATTTGTTTTTCAGATACATGGAATCTAAACTTGATTTTACATCTCCCGTACCAACACCAAATAGAGGATTGCGTTGTATGACTTCATAAGCATTTATCCAAAGAGGAATTCTTAGGGTCGTACTATTGTATTCAGTCTTTGAAAAATCAACAAAATTGGTTTTTTCATTTAGAAAAATTTCTACTTGCTCAAAACGGTTAATTTTCTTAAATGCAAAATAATCAATAATCAACACAGAAGCTGCAAACAATGCTGCAAGAACAGAATAACGTATGTAATTTGGCGATGAAATAATTCTTACAACGGTGTAAAACAAAATTGTTACATACGATACTACGGTGGCAAGTCTGCTTGCAAGCAGGGTAATGTTGATTAAGAAAAATAAAACCAACAATACCCAAAAGATTTTTTTGATTTTGTTTGTTTGAGAAGAAGTGTTAAAAAGTATTTCTAAAATAAACAGAATGGCAAGGTTTAAATAAATTGTCAGATACTGCACATGCATACCTTTAGAAAAAGCAACATAATAAAATGAATTCATGTTGCCATGTAGCAGATATTGATTGAATGAAAGCAGCAGATTATACAAGCAAATTATTCCACTTCCGAAAACAAAAAATAACTTAAAAGTTCTAATCATCTCGCGAGAAATTGCATTAGAAGAGAATAGAAGCGGAAAAATAAGGAATGAACTTTTTGCAGATATTTCAATCCACCCTGCATATTGCGATTGTGTATAAATCATACCTATGCAATGCAGCAGGAAGTAGGAGAGAGGAAGCCACAACAATGGATTCTGAATTTTAATCTGATATTTACCGGTCAGCCATTGCAAAATAAAAAACAATAGCAGTAGGCCAAGAGCATAATTTATCCAAGGCTGGTCAAATGGTAACAGAAACCCTGTTAGCCAAAATAAATAATTAAAGAATAAAGCCCGTTTGTCCTGAACCATTTTACAGAATGCAAATCAAACAAAATTTCTGTTTAAACAGGTAGGATTCTATTTACGCAGATAAATTTTTTATGAGGTTTGTAAATTACCGGTAGAAAAGTATTGTTAATTTGAAGAAAACACTATATTTGAAAAAAAATAAATAGAATGAAAAAACTAATAATCACTTGTTTAGCTTTTATAGGTTTTATAACTTTTACCTATGCACAAAAAGTTAATGAAAAGGTACAAATTAAATCTAATGGAGCCTGGTATCCCGGCAAAATATTAAAGATTAATGCCGATGATCATACCTATTATGTTTCTTATGATGGTTGGGATGAAGGCTGGAATGAATGGGTTCCCATTGATAGGTTAAAGGATTTTGGAAAAGAAGCACCTGCACAGCCATTAACTAAATTCAAAGTGGGTGATAGAGTTGAAGTAGAATACGGAATGGTTCCTGAACCTGCAACAGTTATTGAGGTTGGAGAAAATAAATATCATATCAAGTATGATAAAACTGTTTTTAAGGATAAATGGGTGACAGAAAGAGAAATCAAAAAACTTTAGAAAACATATAATATTTTGACAGGGCGATTTTTAAATAGGTCGCCCTTTTTTATTTTTGACACATGATTAAGGAAATTAGAGATAAATATTTAAGAGAATTTAAAGAAGAAACGTACTCAGATTTTTTAGCATATTTTGATAATCTATATAATAGAATAGTAGAATTCCGAATTGCAGAGTCGCCCGTATTTATTCCAAAAAAATTAAAGGATTTACTCATTGAAGCCGGTAATGATATATTAACACAATCATTGGCTAAAGATTATCTTATAAAAAGTGAACAGGCAATTCCTTATGGATTAAAAGTTCCGAATGAACATAATCACCCGCATTTTATTGCAATAGATTTTGCCATCTGCAAAGATGATAGTGGAAGTTATTTACCACAATTAATAGAATTGCAAGGATTTGCTTCTCTTTTTTTCTGGCAGGATTTGTTGCCGCGAACCTATGAGAAATATTTTCAAATACCGGATGGATTCAGCCATTTTTTTAATGGATGGAATACAGAGAAGCATCGCGCACTGATGCGAAAAGTTGTACTAGGGAATCATAAACCGGAGAATGTAGTCTTGCTTGAAATAGAACCCGAAAAGCAAAAAACATGGATAGACTTTTGGGAAACAAAAACACATACGGGAGTAGAACCGGTTTGTATATCGAAAGTAATAAAAGAGGGAAGAAAATTATTTTATGAATTGAATGGTGTAAAAACTCCTATTTACAGAATTTATAACCGGGTTATTTTTGATGAGTTGCTGCAGCGAAAAGATCTGATTAAAGACTTTAATCTGACCGACAATGTTGATGTGGAATGGGCAGGTCATCCAAACTGGTTTTTCAGAATCAGTAAGTACACCATGCCTTTTATAAAGAGCAGATTTGCTTCGGAATGTTATTTCTTAAGTGATGTTGACATATCAAAAATAGATCTCACTGATTTTGTGTTGAAGCCATTGTTTTCTTTTGCCGGCAGTGGCGTGCTGATAGAAGTAACTACTTCTGACATTATGAATATTCCTGCCGAAAAAAGAAATGAATATTTGCTTCAGCGCAAGGTTAATTATGTGCCCTGCATGGAAACACCTGATGGTGCTGCAAAAGTTGAAGTTCGTTTACTCTATATCTGGGATGATGCTGAAACTAAACCGCAGTTGGTGCTGAATCTTACACGATTAAGTAAGGGTGCAATGATTGGCGTAAGTCACAATAAGAATAAAACCTGGGTAGGAGGAAGCAGCTCACTGATGGAAATTTAATTTGGAGATGTAGTTTTCTTTCTTTTTCTGAACGACTCAACTAAATCTGAGACCGTATTAAATTCTTTTCTGTAAAAAACACCAATACCCTGAGTGTATTGTGAGTTAAGGTTGTTGATGAGATTGTTTGTGTTGGTTTTATTAAAAGCTTTTGCACGAAGGTTTCCATCCTTGCTGATTTTAAACTCTACCTGAAAGTCGCCAATGATACTTGAAGTCTGATTGCTGTTGTTGGCAACACCAACGTTACTTTCTACGGCAACTCTGTTTCTGAACAATTCAGTTGCAATTGAAACATCAAACTCATCTCTGTTGAGTGCATCACCCGGACGATAGTTAACACCAATATTAAATTTATCGCTTAACTGCGATGCCCAGTTTGATAGCTGCTGCGATACAAATTCACTCAGATTCTGACCTACTGCATTGCCGGAGCCACTTTCTTCAGAGGTGTTTTTCCCTTCAGGTGGTGAAAAGCGGTTTAACACGAGCAGACTGAAAACCTGCCTGTTCATTTCGCGCTCATTACCTAAAATACTACTCAGACTCGTTCGCACTGCAGGTGTGGCATTCGGTACGTTGACATCAAAAACAACGTCAGGGCTCATCAGATTGTTCTTTAACTGCAGCAATACTTCCACCGGTACTCTACTGCGGTTTGACGAGTCCGGTATCAAATCAAATGTAGAGGCACGGAGGTTGTATTTGGCATTGATGTTTATTGTTGCATCATAAGGCGAACCTGCCCATTGAATCTGTCCACTTTGAATTTTAAATCTCTTGTTAACAATATTCTGTAGTGTGAACAAATAATCACCTGCAAGAATATTATAGTCACCATACATGGAAAATTCTCCTGCCTGCGAAATCAGCATCCTTAAATTTCCTGAGCCGTTGCCCCGCATCACATCACCAACCTTTGAATCAAATATCAATTGAATCTCTGCTTCCGGAGTTGCTTCAAGTTGTAAATCCATTTGTATTCCTGTCAAATCAACTTTGTTTGTTATAATAAACTTTTTTGCAGCCGTATCATTCACATTGATAAATGTGATATAATTACTCTGTGTTACTTCTTCAGGGTTTGAAAGAGGAATGAATATCTGTGTACCCGATTCAGAACGTGCCACTACATCCAATTTCAACAGGTTTAAAGTGCCGATAATTTTTGCATAACCGGTTGCAAAGGCTTTGCCATAAAACAATTCGTTTTGAAAAGCATTGGTGTTCAGGCATTGAAGCTTATTTGCATTAACTCTTAGGCTGAAAGTGAAATCACTAAAATGATTATGAAATATTTTTCCGTCAACAGAGCCTTTGTGATTCTGATCGTCAGAAATTCCAATATTGTTGAATGCAATATATTTTTCATCAAAAACAATATCCTGCTCCGGCAACACAGAATAACGTGTGTTGAGATAGTCAATTAAAATAGAAGCGCGCTGCAGTCGGGCTTTGCCGGTTAGATTGGGTGCTTTAGCCAATCCTGTAAGATTTAATTCTCCTGTGGCAAGTCCTACAATTTTACTTGCAAACCCTTTAAGGTATCTTTCCAAGGGTGTTATGCTAAGTTTGTCAACTTTAATATTAAAACTTAATTCGTCATTTTTAGGTTTAAAGATATAATCACCTTTTACAACAGCACTGTTTCTGCTGTTTTGTTCAATGGCTCCTTCAATATGTAACTTCTTTTGGTCGGTCAGCCAATCAAAATTTACGTTGGCATTTCCTAAAGGTTCGTCATTGAATGCAAAGCTGTCAACCCGCATTTCTCCGGTAATTATTGCTTTCTGATAAAGCGAACTGAAGTTTAATCTTCCACTTGCTGCACCACCGGCTTTTATATCATACACGGCAAGTAAGTCATTCAGAAGCGGAATTTTAAACTTGAACAGATTTAAACTTAATACATCATCACTATTATGACTAACCTTGCCCTGTAGCATGAGCGACTGACTTTTATTGGTAAATAAAACCTTGTCAAAAGCAATAGATGCTGAGTCGAATAAAATTTCATTTGAAGGATCAACCTGCCATTGTTCACCTTTAATCTGTATTAAAGATTCAAGTAAATGAAAGCGTGTTGCACCATTTGTGTAAGTCTGCTCTGTCGCAAGCCTCACTTTTGATGTTGAGAGCGAATCGTTAGCAACAGTAAGTACAATGGATGATTTGCTTTTTTGTGTTTCTGCATCAAGTAAAATATTTTTCAGAATTAAGCTGTCAGAAATTTTTACCTGAGTGGCAGATAAGTCAATATTCAATAAACTGTTCTTATTGTTTGCTGTGAGTTGAATGTTTTTGTTTTCGAAATTTTTGTAATTAATCCAAGGTGATGTTGCATCCATTTCAATTTCGCAATGCTGACGGTTCAGTCTTCCTGAAAACACTGTTTGATTGCTTACAGCCAATTCCGGAGTAAAGATGTTCAATATAGGATTCACATCTTTAATTTTTCCGCTGAAAGAAAAAACAGTATTCGTCTTTTCCATATCAGGTGAAAGTTTAAGCATGAATGGTGGCAGATGGCAGTTTAACACATGACCGAATGAATAAACAATTTTTGATAATATGTACTGCCCATTAATGTTTAAGTCCAGTAAATCGGAGGTGACATTTAGGTTTCTGTTGTTATCTTCCATTCCTGATTTAACCAATATTTTTTCTACAAAAGCAGATTTAAATTCTTCTGAATAACTAATGTTTTTCAGTTGTAACTTTCCTTCAAACTCATCAAAATTAAATCCGCGCATGTTCAAGTTAGCCTCAGTTGACAGCAGTGCAGAAGTATCGCGTTTAATGAGATTAAGCTTTGTCAGTGCTGCATTTTTCACTACAGCATTAAAGTCAAACAAAGGTAGTTTCTCTCTGAAATCAATACTTCCTTTAAATGCAACCTGGGCATTTCTGTCATTCATGTTTATTGTTCCGTTAAAAAGTTTCCGGGCAACATCGGCATCTAAGCTGATGTTAGAATAATCATAGCCATTTAGGTTGACATGATTTACCAAACCCGTCAGTCGTGCATTAACTTTCTCAGATGTAAATCCAGTGCCATTGAGTTGTGCATTCAAGCTGATTGTTCCTACAGCATTTCCCAAGCTCCAGAATTTACCGATATCAAAATTATCGGCTGTTAGTTTACCGGAATAAGTTGACTCATCAGCTTTGTTCTTAAATTTTAAATTTACATCGGTTGACAGATTGCCAATTGCTGTTGTGATATTACCATAAGAAACAAAGTCGTTGTAAAATCCTGTAAAAACACCCCTATAAACAATCTTGCCAAGTTCAGAAATATTATCGGGCAATTTTATGTATTGTTGTTCAGTAAACGGATATTGTTTGATGGTTTCAATATCGGCCTTGTTGGTTGAAAGGTGTTTTATATTAAGATTGATAAAAGTAGTATTCACATCAGGCAAACCATTAAGGCTGACATCACCTTCAAATCGTGTGTTCTTCCCATATTCAATCTTTAGTTTTTTTGTTTTAAGATTACTGACTGTTCCTTTTGCAGTACCGCTAAACTCAACAAATTTGTCTAAGCCGAAAAGTTCCTCAGCAAAGTATTGGATATCGTTTGAAGAAATCGTACTTTCATTAAACTCACCTTTCATTATCACCTTATTGATGTAGTCTTCAAAATCTGTCATGCTATTGTATGACATACTGTATTGCCCGGCATTAATAGAAGAGTAGGGTGTGCGTATCAGAATTTTATTAAACGACATGCTGTCGTTATAAAATGCTGCATAAGTAGAAAATGAGTTTATTTTAAATCCTGATTTTTCTTTCAGAGATATTCTACTGCCATAAAATGAAAATGAGCTGTCCGTTGGCTTGATGTTGTAAAGCGTAGCATTAAAGTCCGACACATCAATATCTTCAAAATCAATGCAAGGTGTTTTATCATCCCATTTAAAATCGCGATAGGTAAAATGTATATTGCTTAAAATAACTCTGTTTACAGCAAAATAAAATGGTGATGTTGTTGTGTCCTTTGAAGGTGAACTGAAATAATCCACAATAAAATCGAAGTTCATATCTCGTGTGCTCTTCGACTTTGATAAGGCGATTCGTGCTTTGTCTAACTGCACTTCATCAAGTATTAGTTTTTTATTTTGGATAAATAATGATTGAAAAGCAACTGTCGCTGTAAGGTGTTTGGCATACAACAGCGTATCCTGTTGCTTGTCGGCAATAAATACATCATCAAGGTAAACACTTTTAATCAACACAAACCTTACTCCGCCAATATGTACTGTTGTATTTAATTCGGATGACAAATAACCGGTAACACGATCAACTACCCAACTTTGAACTTTTTGAAATCTCAAGCTGACAGAAAATAAAAAAAGCAGCAGCAGTAATGCGCCTATTGTAATTAGTAATATTTTAAAAAACTTCCTGATACCCTGTCGTTTTGAAGCGGATAAAAATAGCGTAATTATTTAAGTGTTATTACTCTTGCTGCCCTAAAAATAATACCACATCCATGTTAGTTTACCTTAAATTCATTGCATCATGATAGTTTATGTAATGTGTTTTGAAGCCTGTCTGATAAACTGATATTTCCTCTTAACTTTGTGCTCTGATGTATAGTGAAAAAGGCGATGACGTTAATGGATAAAAAAGACATTGTCATACTTGGTATTGAATCATCTTGCGATGAAACCTCTGCTGCCGTAAGTCGGAATACCTATATTTTGTCAAATGTCATTGCCAACCAAACCGTACATCAAAAATATGGCGGTGTGGTTCCTGAATTAGCCAGCAGGGCACATCAGTCAAACATTGTTCCCGTGGTGGAGCAGGCCTTGCAAGAAGCAGCCATTCATCTTAATGATGTTGATGCCATTGCCTTTACCCGTGGACCCGGACTCATTGGCTCACTCATGGTAGGCGTTTCATTTGCCAAGTCTTTAGGTGCTGCATTAAACAAACCACTCATTGAAGTCAACCACATGCAGGCACACGTGCTAGCTAATTTTTTAAGCATAGAAGGGCAGATTGGCAGAACTCCATCATTTCCATTTTTATGTTTAACCGTTTCGGGTGGACACACACAAATTGTCAAAGTAACTTCATCGCATCAAATGGAAATTATCGGGCAGACGCTTGATGATGCTGCCGGTGAAGCATTTGATAAAATTGCCAAAGTATTAGAGTTGCCTTATCCCGGTGGGCCACTCATTGATAAATATGCACTGAGCGGCAATCCAAAAGCATTTCACTTTCCTGTAGCAAACCTGCCGGGGCTCAATTATTCCTTTAGTGGTCTGAAAACTTCTGTCTTGTATTTTTTAAAGAAGCAACTTGTGCAGAATCCTGCTTTTATTACACAAAACAGAGATGACCTATGTGCTTCCGTGCAATATACCATTGTAAAGACACTTCTGCTTAAATTAAAGAAAGCAGCCATAGAAACAGGTATCAACAATATTGCCATTGCCGGTGGCGTGTCGGCAAACAGTGGGCTACGAAAAGCAATTACAGAAGAGGCCGTTAAAAGTAATTGGCAGGTGCATATCCCGCCACTTTCGCTGTGTACCGATAATGGTGGCATGATTTGTCTTGCAGCATATTTCAAATATCTGGCTGCTGATTTTTCAACACTTGATGTGGCTCCAAGTGCCCGTTTCGGGTTCTGATTTTATGCCTTTTTGTTGACAATGAACCTGTTCAAAACCTTGACACACATGGCTTTTTTACTTTAAAATACGTATTACCTTTGTTTTTTAATCTATAAAAAAATAATCATGGAAAACCAGAGTAAAGGGAATAATCGTATTTGGATTGTTTTATTTGCTGCTTCGGCATTGTTTAACGTATATCAATGGCGCAATCATACATCTACCACAGAGGTATTTGAGGTTACTAAAGACAGCCTCATTACAGCACGTGTTGATGTAGAAAAAGAATTGGGTGCCACCATCGAAGAGCTAAACAAATACAAAGGTATTAATGACAATTTAGACAGTCTATTAACTGAGGCCAATCATAAAATTGATGAACAGAAAGAACGTATTCAGAAATTAATTAGAAGCGAAGGCAACAGTGCTGCATTAAATAAAAAGCTGATGGCAGAATTGGAGTCACTCAAAAAACTGCGTGATGAATATTTGGATAAGATTGATACCTTGATGGTGGAAAATCAAAAGCTCAAGGATGATAATGCACAATTATCAGGTACTGTGGAAACACTTTCTAAAAATTTAGAAACAACAGTGAACACTGCATCGGTTTTAAAGTCCGAATATTTCAAAGTTTCTACTTTCAAGAAAAAAGGCAATGGTAAATTTGTGTCCACAGCGTTATCAAAACGCACCAATAAAATGGATGTATGTTTTTCTGTTCTTGAAAATAAAATTGCCAAGGCAGGAGAAAAAAATGTTTATCTGAGAATCATTGAGCCGGGTGGTAAGGTTATGGGTAACCGCTCTGCCGGATCAGCATCGTTTAAGATGGCTAGTGGCGAAGAGTTAATGTGTACAGTTGTTTCATCCCTCCGCTACGAAAATGCCACAGTTGACAATTGCCTGAGTTATGAGGAGAACGATAGAATATTTACACCCGGTACCTATCTGATTGAAGTGTATATTGATGGCAACCTCAGTGGTGCTTCTTCCTATGTTTTAAGATAAGGTTTTAGCATCCGACCTCAGGTTTTTGGATGATTATGACTTTTTCGGATTGCATAAATTAGCTCATCTTCATAACGATTATTTTTAAAAATAATCTTTTCAAGGCGGGCTTCCAGAATAAAGCCTGTTTTTTCCAGGACTCGTTGTGATGCTTTATTGCTTCCAAAAGGGCGTGCAAAAATTCTATCTATTTCGAAATTGCTAAAGCCATATTCAACAATCTTTTTAATAGCAATGGAAACAAATCCTTTGCCCCAATATTTTTCTGCAAGCCAATATCCAAGTTCTGCATTTTTTAGAAAAATATCAGTCTGAGGATGCAGTCCAATAGCACCTATTGCCTCACCATCTAAATCTATTGCAAAAACCTGAGCAGGTTTTAAACCGTTAACCCGTCTGATAAATTCCAATGCATGCGCTTTTGTATAAGGAAAGGGAAACTGATTGGTCATGTTATTAGCAATTGCATTGTTATTGGCATGCAAAGCAAATAATTCTGCATCTTCAATTTGCAAACTACGCAATGCAATTTCTGCCATCAACAATTATTTTACTATAGCTATTTGCTTCACTATGTTAAATGTGTTTGAAGTATAGCGTATGTTGTAAATATCTTTTGCAAGAGTAGAAACTTGTGTTGCCTGCTTATGGTATCCTGCATCCAGTGTCCATTGTTCTTCCAAAACTAATTGCCCAATGGTGTTAAATACCTTCATTGAGAGTTCTGTTTTTTCAGGAAGATAAATGTCAGAAACAAAAACATCTTTTGCCGGATTTGGCATCAGGTTAATGTTTACTGTTGTTGGATTTTCTGTGTTGCATGAAACTAAAATTGCAGGCAGCACATTTGCCCGGCCATCAAAATCATATTGTACCAATCGGAAAAATATGCGCTCAGTTTTTTGGTCAATGGTAAAAGAATAAAACTTTTGTTTGATGGTAGTTCCATTACCTTCAACACGACCAATAGAAACAAAGTTGCTTCCATCTTCCGACTGTTGCAACTCAAAATAATGATTGTTTATTTCAGATGCAGTTGTCCAATTCAGATTAACAATGTTGTTCTTACAACTTCCTGTAAACGATAGTAACTCAACAGGCAGTGGATTTGATTCCGGTGCAATATTGAAATTTTCTGTGTTGCTGAAATTATTCCAGTTGGTACGCAACACCGAACCTAACACAGGCGAAGCACCCGGAGTTACAGCACCGCCAATATCTTTCCACCATATAGGAGGGGCTGCCTGCCCCCACTGACAAAGTTTAAGTAAAGGCCAGGAAGCAATGGCATCCTGTGCATCATCGGCATAAAGAGAAAACTCTGCTAATGAACTACCCGAAACTCTGTTTATTTTCTGATACCATCCTGCATTTACAGCACCCAAAGTTGGTTCACGCACAGCACGGTTAAAACCATCAGTATTCGGGTCGTTATTAACCATACGCACAGCAAAAGTATTAGGTGTTGCACTTAATGGCTTAATTTCTACAGGACGAAAACGAGCTGGAGGAATTGAAGAACCTACAGGAAATAAATACACAGATGTAGCGTTGGTGTTGCGCCACAACTTACCACTGCCTGTGCTGCTCACAAAACCCTGAACAGGAGTTGAGTTTAGTCCCCCTGTACGTGTAATTGCAGCCGGTGCAGTATTGGTAACATGCATCACATTTCCTTGTGTAGCAAGTTCCCTGTCGTTCAACTTCAGCAATCCCTGAACCGTTGCATCTATGTTTTGGGTTTTAATCCCTGTACCTGTTAGATTTAATGTAAAGAAAAATGTTGGTGTTGTACCTCTTATGGTTTGGTTGGCACCGAACAGTTCTACTTCACCCGGGCTGCTGTTGATGAAGGCATTTCCTGATGAATTGTTTGTCCAGTCGCCTTGAATACGCACCTGACCGGAGTTATCCCATGTGCCAATATTACTCAGGTTATCCTGATTAATAACACCACCTTCAACATGTATCATTGCCGTAGGTTGAACAAAAATCAATGATCCGTCATTGACTATAAGTCCCGTTCCCGGTGATGGACATGTAACAACATTGATGTAATTTGTTCTTGTAAAAGTATTGTTACCAAAAGCATTTGTTGCAGTTAATGAAACTGTGTAGGTACCGGCAGCAGCATAGCTGACAACAGGATTTTGCAATGCAGATGCAGCAGGTGCACCACCGGTAAAAGTCCATGCCCATGATGATGGTGAGTTGGTTGACTGATCAACATAAGTTACTGCCTGACCCTCGCAGATGGTGGTCGGAAATCCTGAAAAAGAAGCAACAGGGGCAGAGCAAAGATTTACTGTAATATATGCAGTAACTGTTTTGGTGTTAGAGCCACCGCTGTTTGTTGCTGTTAAAGTAACCGTATAAGTTCCTGGTGTATTGTAGGTAACAATTGGGTTTTGTGCTACAGATGAAAGCGGTGTGCCACCGGCAAATGTCCACGACCACGATGTGGGTGTGTTGGTTGAAAGGTCTGTGAAGTTTACAGTGCTACCGGAACACAAAGTTGTTGGAGAGGCATTAAAGTCAGCCACCGGTGGAGCAGGACAATTGTTTACTGTAATGTAATTTGTTTTAGTAAGTGTGTTGCTACCGTATGCATTTGTTGCAGTTAAAGTAACATTATAAACACCAGCGGTTGCATAGGTGATCACAGGATTTTGTGCAGTAGATGTTGCAGGTGTTCCTCCGGGGAATGTCCAACTCCAGCTTGTTGGTGAATTGGTACTTAAATCTGCAAACTGTACTGTGCTACCTTCGCACACTGTTGTTGGGTTTCCGGCAAAGTCAACTGTTGGTGGCGGGCAGGTTGCAATCTGAACATAATTTGTTTTAGTAAGTGTGTTGCTGCCAAATGCATTGCTGACAGTCAAGGTAACTGCGTAATTGCCGGGTGCGGCATAAAAAATTACAGGAGGATTTTGTCCCGAAAATGTATTGGGTACTCCTCCCGGAAATGACCACGACCACGATGTTGGTGTATTTAAAGAAGCATCTGTAAATGTTACGTTAAGTGAGTTACATCCTGTCAGCGGAGTGCCGTTAAAATCTGCGATAGGTGCATTGATGGCACAGTTTCCGGCAGTGAGTGCAACCATAGCTGTTGGTCCACAGGCATTAGTCACCACACTACGACTCATTATATCATTACCACCTGCAGTTTCACTTATAGGTGTTAGTGTACGTCTGTCAGTATTGGGGCCAATGGCATAATTCATCACCGTTACAGGTAAAATTGTGTGCCCTAACTGATGGCTGTGACCGAGTTCATGCAAACAAACCGATTCAAAATCAAAGTTGCCTCCACCGGTTGCAGCAGGACCATAGTTCCAGTTTATGCCTCCGGTTCCGTTGGTACGAAACTTTAAATCATTCTCGTTAAGATACCAAACACCAGTGGCACAGGCACTGTAATAACTATATGAAATTCCGAGTACTCCTGCAGGCAATGCACATGAACCATCAAAGGTCACTAAGTTGGTTCCATCTAATGCCTGACAAGTTGTTGCAGAAGTGCCCGAACGGTTGAAATTTACAAAAGTACCACAGCGCCATGTTTGTAATGCTCTTTCAAATGCAGCAACAGCAGCAGCATTACCATTAAAGGTTGTGTTGTAACGAAAGGTATAACCTCCGGTTCCATTATTGTTTATCAAGTCAGGTTGATAATAAATACCACCACTCACCACGTTGGTCTCATTATAGTTAACGGTTAAGGAAATTCCGGATGTTGTAGTTTCACCCAGATTATTGGTAACTCTAATCAAACCACTGCCACCTTGTGAGGGTACCCAAACCTGAATTTGTGTGTTGTTCCACGATTGAATATGATTTTGTGGAGCCGAAATATAACTTCCACCTCCTGTATTGGCATCAGGAAATTCAACGTTTGACGTTCCATTAACATAGGTAGCACCAAAATTATTTCCGTTAATTGTGATGATAGAAAATGTTCCTGCAGTAGTTGTGGCCGGTACAATAGAAGCAATTGTTGGCGGAATCATTATTTTATTTACTGAGGGATGCATTGGCTGAGGAGCAATAGATGAAATACGCTGAACGCCACCTGTAGCATTGATAATCTGATTTCGTAATGCATTGATGTCACTGTAATTTTCAAACGGACCTGTTGCTCTATTACTTGTTTCATCAAATAAAATAAAACTCTGACTCAAAGCATATCCCTCAAACATTCCTGACAGTTTACTTCCTGAAGGCTGGTTGTGAGGTATCAGAAAAAATATTCCGTTCTGTCCGGGTTTAATATTCAAAGATGGTTCTGACTTTATCATGATATTTCCAACAATACCACCTTCTGTTATCAATGCAATCTGACTTCCCTGAACTGCGCCTTTATATACTGCAGAAATAGAAAGTGTAGTGGAAGTGTAGATAAAATCGTTGCTGTTGTTCCAGTAACTGTTTTGTTGTATTGCTGTGGCCTCAACTACAACAGTGGCATTGTTGATTCTATCCTGTAAGGTAACAGGTGTTATCATACACTGCGACCATGCCAAAACAGGAAGTAGCAATAAAAATATAAAGTAAACAAACTTTTTCATACTCATGTTGTCTTTAATGATGAAATGAGCTTGTTATTTAGAAACGTCCTTTTGCGTAAAATCTCTTGATTTAATTAACGGTGCATCTTTCGACTTTTCGTTTACAGCAGTTTTTTGAGGACTAGGTTTGTAGTAAATTCCTGCTGACTCGGGTTGCCCATATAATGATGGAACCAAATATTTCCCTGCAGCATCACCGGTTTTAACTAATTCAACCAAACGACTATCTGGATTTTGTTGTAAATAGGGATCATTTCTTTCAGCAGTAAGAGTCCAACTTACTTTCATTCCGGCAATGCCCCCGGATATTACGAAGTTATTACCCGAAACTTCTGATTTAACATAAAGCTGTGCAGGTGCACCAATAGGTGTAAGGTTATAGTTGTAGTTTGTGTTGTTTATACTATTGAAATAGGATGGAAGTTGAATAGTTGCCTCTCCATTTGCATCTAAAATAACATTACCTCTGTAATAATTAAGCACTTCATTTGATTCCATAGAAAAATGTTTTAGAAATTTTCCTGATGGATCGAGTGGATGATCAATTACAAAAGGTTTTGTGCCTGTAGCTGCCATATCACCATTAGCTAAAATGGCATAACGTGCAGGACCATTGGGTGCAGCCACTTCCTGACCATATACACCTACTGCATTGGCACCAACTGAATTATTACTTCCTACAACAGCAATAGAGGTAGCATTCGTGCCTGAAACTGTTGCTATATCACCCCATACAGCATAAGGTGAGGGGCCCATTCCTGCTTGTCCTAAAACACCGGTTCCACTATTTGAACTACCTATTCCGGTAACACCTTCAAATCCTCCATAAAATGATACACCAATAACACCTGAGCCATTGGCAGAATCAATTCCTGTGACACCGGCACCACCGAGAAAACTTGTTATGACTGTTTTTCTATTACTACCCCAAACTGCACTACCTGCAACGGCTGCCGAGCTGATGTTTGAGAAATTAATTATTCCGAAATTAGTTCCTCTGAAAGAGCCTGCAGAACCATTGACTAAATAAGTGCCTGCAAGATTGTTTCCTGTAACAAGCAATCCAGTTCCATTAGCATTTGAATTTTGAAACATTCCTGCAAAAGCTGTATTGCCACCTGAAAATCCTACAGTTCCATAACCGGAAGATGAACTGCCCCAAACACCTATGCCTGTGCCTGCGTTAGCTCCTGAAACACCAATGCCTGTTGTTGCTGAATAGCCGTTTAATGCGTATGCACCAATTGGACTTAGTGCTCCACTTATACCATTAGTACTTCCTGTGGCATATGCAGAAAACACATCACCGTTGTTGTTGCCGACAGAAGTGTTGTTTACCACAATTTCCCCACCTGAACGGATGCGCATTCTTTCGTTTGCAGCAGCATTGCCATTTGTTTTAAATAAAATATGGGTGTTGGTTAATGTTCCAAGAAAATTCTTTGTTGTATCTATTGAACTATTTCCCAGTGTTAGCCATGCAGTAGAATCAAGCAGACCACTTGAACTTACATTGAGCGTACCTGTTGGGTCTGCCATAACAAAACGATTACCAACACCAGTGAGTGTTGATGATCTTATTTTTCCAATAACATCTAATTTTTGCATTGGAACATTAGTGCCAATTCCTACATTTTGTGCCTGACTTGCATGAGCAATCAGAATAATGAGTAAAACAGATAAAATTCTTTTCATCTTTATTCTATTTAGAGTAACTTCAAAGATATGTTAAGGAAATCACAAAACAAATGTTTTTGTAGAAAAATATCGGTAAGAGGGTCTTGTAATGATTTTGTCATTTTCACAATTAATGACAAAAATCACGCCAAGTTGCACTCTTAAAAGGGATACTTTCGCGACCAAATATTTTAAAATTATGAAACGATTTAAGTGCCTATTAATTCTGTTGCCTTTTTGCTTAAACTTATCCTTAGCTCAAGATGTTGATACTATTGAAAATAAGCATCTTACGAATATTAAACAATTAACTTTCGGTGGCGATAATGCCGAGGCTTATTTTAGTTTTGACAACAATAAATTGGCTTTTCAATCAAACAACAAAGCATGGGGTGTTGAATGTGATCAGATATTTTTATTAGACCTGAACAACTGGAAATCAGATAGCAAACCTCCTTTAATCAGTACCGGTAAGGGTCGTACCACCTGCTCGTATTTTATGCCCGGTAATAAAACAATTCTTTATGCAAGCACACATTTAGGAGGAGATAAATGTCCTGAAACAGGTGACCTTAGGCGGGGTGGAAAATACCTGTGGCCGATTTTTAATACCTACGATATTTTTGTTGCAGACCTGAATGGAAAAGTAGTTAAACAACTAACCAATGCACCAGGCTACGATGCGGAAGCAACAGTTTCGCCTGATGGTAAAAAGATTGTTTTTACAAGTGACCGCACCGGTGATCTTGAATTGTGGACAATGGATATTGATGGCAGCAATCAGAAACAAATAACGTTTGGATTGGGCTATGACGGAGGCGCATTTTTCTCGCCCGATAGTAAACAATTGGTGTTCCGTTCATCAAGGCCAAAAACACCGGAAGAGATTCAAGAGTACAAACAATTGTTAAGCGAGGGTTTGGTGGCACCCACAAATATGGAAATTTATACTTGTAATGTTGATGGCAGCAATCTGAAACAGATAACGCATCTTGGTAAAGCAAACTGGGCACCTTTCTTTCATCCATCAGGAAAGAAAATTCTTTTCTCATCAAATCATGAATCAAAATCAGGATTTAATTTTCAGTTGTATATGATTAATACTGATGGAACTGGCTTAGTGCAAATTACTGATCAGAGTGTGTTTAATGCATTTCCTATGTTTTCTCCTGATGGTAAGAAATTGATTTTTTCAAGCAACAGAAACAATGGTGGCACACATGACACCAATTTGTTTATTGCCGATTGGAAAGATTAACCTTATTGTTGTTTTTTTGTTGTCAGTAAAACAAAAGTGCAATGTTGATAGAGATTAACGAGAATAATATTGATGACAGAAAAATCAAGAAAGTTGTTGAATGCATCAACAATGATGGTATCGTCATCATACCAACCGATACAGTTTATGCTTTGGCATGCAGCATTTACAGTCTGCCGGCCATTGAGAAAGTAAGTCGGTTTAAAGGTGTAAAACCTGAAAAAGCAAATCTTTCTTTTCTATGTAATGATTTAAAAAACATTGCAGAATATACCAAACCATTTGACCGTAGTGTATATAAGTTATTGAATCGTTCGCTACCCGGACCGTTTACCTTCATTCTTGAAGCATCAACAAAAGTGCCCGGTATATTCAGAGCAAGAAAAAAGAATATCGGTATTCGTATTCCCGATCAGAAAGTAACATTAGCAATTATTCAACAGTTGGGGCATCCACTGATGTCGGCATCTCTGCATGATATCAATGATCCTATTACAGATTATTTGACAGACCCTGATGAAATTTATGAAAGGTTCAGTGAGATGGTTGATATGATTGTTGACTGTGGAGCAGGAGGAAATGTGCCAAGTACAATCGTAGATTGTACAGCAGATGAAATTGCTGTTCTGCGCGAAGGTAAAGGTGTATTATCCTAAATAGGATGTTTTTTATAATAGACACAAACCTCTTTTAATCCACAAATATTACATTTAGGATTTCGAGCTGTGCAAACATAACGGCCATGAAGAATGAGCCAGTGATGTGCAGTTGCAATTAATTCTTCCGGAATATGTTTTACCAATTGCTTTTCTGCAGCTAAAGGGGTTTTTGCATTGCGTGTAAGACCTAATCGGGCTGCCACACGAAATACGTGTGTATCAACAGCCATTGCTGCTTTATTGAACACAACTGATGAAATTACATTGGCAGTTTTTCTTCCAACACCGGGCAACTGAATAAGATTATCAAGTTCTGATGGAACAGTACCTTCAAATTTTTCCAAAAGCATACGCGCCATACCGACAAGATGTTTTGCCTTGTTGTTTGGATAGCTTATAGACTTAATATACTCAAAAACTTCTTCTGGTTCTGTTTCTGAAAGTTTTTTAGCTGTCGGAAAAGCTTTGAATAATTCAGGAGTGACCATATTTACTCTCTTGTCAGTACATTGTGCCGAGAGGATAACTGCAACTAATAATTGATATGGATTTTTGTAAACCAATTCGGTTTCTGCCACAGGCATGTTTTTCCTGAAGTAGCTGATTACTGTTTCATATCGCTTTTTTATCAGCATAAAATCAGGGTTGTTCTATTAAGAGATTTTTATACTCATAAAATCCCTTTTTTGTTAAAGCCATTTCTGCAGCTTTTATAGCACCAAGTGCAAACCCTTTTCTGCTGAAAGCATTGTGTGTAATCTCAATAGTGTCAACTTCATTTCGGAAGGAGACAGAATGAAAACCTGTTACTTCGTCAATGCGCTGTGCGTAAATGGGAAGTTTTCCTGCTTCATCATTAATTGCCCAACCTGAATATTGTTTGTTATACTTCAGAATATCATTAGCCAGTGTTATGGCTGTGCCGCTTGGAATATCTTTTTTATGAATGTGATGTACTTCTTCAATCCATGCATCATATTTCATAGGAGACATTAACCGGGAAAGGATTTCATTGATGATAAAAAATACATTAACACCCGTACTGAAATTAGAAGCGTAAATAGCAGTCCCATTATTTTGAATACAATATTGTTCTAATACTGTTTTATGCTCATACCAACCGGTTGTGCCGATAATTACCGGAATGTGTGCATCAATACATAATTTAGCATTGTCAACAGCAATTTCAGGGCGTGAAAATTCTATAGCAACATCAGCAGTTTGTAAGGACCCTTTATTAAGTTGATTAAAATTTTCAGAGTTGATTTTTAAAACAATTTGATGTCCACGTTCATTACCGGCAATTTCAATTTCCTTACCCATTTTACCATATCCCAACAATGCAATTTTCATATCTTACCTTATTTGTAAACTCAGTTTTACACCAGCAAATGCACTATGCCTCATTGGTTGTATTCCGGGTTGCACTTTTAATGACAAGTCATCACTGACATCAAAATAAAACAAGTGTGCATCTACGGCTGCATCAACCACATTAAGCAAATAAACAACGCCCATCCCGATAAAAGAAAGGTCGCGGTTTCTGCGATAATAGTTCTTTAAAATCCGCAAGTCCTCATCCGAATAAATACCTTCAAACTTATCTACAGTAGCACTGTTATCATCAAGTCGCCATTTATAAGCATCTTTATAAACTATATATTCTTTATTGTTGTCAACAGCAAAATATGTAAGTACTCCGGTAAGTCCGTAAATTACAGGAATCTTCCAGTACTTTTTATTGTAAGCCTGACCTAATCCGGGTAAAATAGCTGAATAGATTGTAGCTTTATGAGGAGAGTGGTTATTGACCTTTTGAGATAAATCGGCAGTGGGTTTGAGGGTGTCGGCCTGTGCAATAGTATTTTTTCTTGTCTTAAAAATCATGGTGTCCTGTTGGGCATTAACGCAGTAAACTGTAAAAAACAGAACAACCAATAACCTCAACCTCATGCAGTCAAAAATTTATGCGTCAAGAATATCGAGTAAACGATTTAAATCGTCAGTAGAAAAATAAGTAAACATGATTTGCCCTGAACCATTTTTACGATGTTTCACTTCAATCTTTGTTTCAAACTTATCTTCTAAACGTTTCTGAATGTGTTTGTATTCTATCCCTTTAATAAACTTTTCGCTGATGCTTGGTTGCTTCTTCTCATTTTTTGATACACCACGTACTATATCTTCAACAGAACGAACGCTTAAATCATTTTCAAGAATTTCATTGAAAATTTTCAACTGCATAACAGGGTCTCCAATGCTGATAATGGCACGTGCATGCCCCATACTAATTTTATCATCACGAAGTGCAGTTTGAATTTGTGGTGGCAACTTCAGCAAGCGAAGATAATTGGTTACTGTGGTGCGGTCTTTGCCTACGCGAAGTCCAAGGTCTTCCTGTGTAAGCTTACATTCATCAATCAGTCTTTTGTAGCTGATAGCAATTTCAATGGCATTTAAGTTTTCGCGCTGAATATTTTCAACCAATGCCATTTCCAGCATACTCTGATCGTTGGCAAGGCGGATAAAAACAGGAACATTTGTCAGGCCAACCAACTGTGCTGCGCGGAATCTTCTTTCACCTGAGATAATTTGATACTTGTCGGCAGAAAGTTTTCTTACGGTGATGGGTTGAATAAGTCCATGCACTCTGATAGAGTCGGCAAGGTTTAATAATTCTTCTTCTTTAAACTCGCTACGTGGCTGAAAGGGATTGGCTTCAATACGGTCAACAGGAAGGGTTGTAATTTGTGCATTAGATGTAGCAACTCCAATTTCTTTAAATTCATTTACCGATACGCTGTTGTCAAGTAAGGCACTTAGACCTTTGCCAAGACCGGATTTTTTTTGTGACATTCTAAATATTTTGATTTTAATTTAAAACCGATACAAGGTGTTATTCTCAAACGGTTTTAGGATTAATTTAGTTCATTTTAATTTTTTTAGTTTCTTCAGCTTTGAATAACTTTTCACGTTGTGTCGGCACACCGGTTAAATTATTTTTTTGAAGAATTTCTCTTGCCAGGTTAAGATAGTTAATGGCACCCTTGCTGCTGGCATCGTGCATAATAATTGTTTCTCCAAAACTTGGAGCTTCGCCCAATTTAGTATTACGCTGAATGATGGTACTGAATACCATATTCTGAAAATGTGTTTTCACCTCTTCAACAACCTGATTACTCAGTCGCAGACGCGAATCGTACATGGTAAGTAATATTCCTTCAATGCCTAGATTTGGATTTAATCTGCTTTGAACAATGTTGATTGTGTTAAGTAGTTTGCCTAGACCTTCTAAGGCAAAATATTCACATTGAACAGGAATAATTACGCTGTCGGAGGCTGTGAGTGCATTGATGGTTACCAAGCCTAACGAAGGTGAGCAATCTATAATGACAAACTCAAAATCTGCAGAAATTTTATCAATAACCTGCTTCATCATATACTCTCTGTTAGAGAGATTAATCATTTCAATTTCTGCACCAACCAAATCAATGTGCGCAGGTAAAAGAAATAAATTTGGTGTTTGTGTTTCCTGTATCGCTTTGGATGGATCAAGGTCGTTGATGATACATTCGTAAATACTGTTTGTGATTTTTCGCGGATCAAATCCAACACCACTGGTACTGTTTGCCTGTGGGTCGGCATCAATCAACAAAGTTTTATATTCGAGCACTGCCAAACTTGCTGCCAGATTTATAGCAGATGTTGTTTTTCCTACTCCTCCTTTTTGATTTGCAATCGAAATTACTTTAGCCATTTATTTTATTTTTCTATTGTATATAATTTTTAAAAAGTCATTGTACTGCCAATGTTCATTAAAATAAGTTCCTTGCCGGCATTGCTGAATTTATCTTTTGCTTCTGCATGATCAATTTTAATGGGTTCGAATGTATCGAAATGCATTCCGATAATACGGTCACACTTTACAAACTCCGAAGCAATTAAAGCATTGTCTATCCCCATGGTGAAATTATTGCCAATTGGAAGCATGCAAAGGTCAATTCTTTTATAATCACCAATAAGTTTCATGTCGTAGGTTAGCGCAGTATCACCGGAGTAATAGAGGTTACCTTCTGTTGTTTCAAGCAGAAATCCCATCGGATTGCCACCATAAGCACCATCCGGAAATGAACTGCTATGGATGGCATTTACACATTTCAGCTTACCGAAATCAAAAAGTTTGTGCCCACCAATGTTCATACTATGAATCTGGTTGATACCTTTATCCTGAATCCAATTACAGATTTCATAATTGCTGATTACCAAAGCATTTGTTTGACGAGCAATTTCAACAGCATCGCCAATATGATCGCCATGCCCATGAGAAATAAGGATATAGTCGGCCTTAATGCTCTGAATCTTAATATTAACGGCTAATGGATTGCCGGTAATAAAAGGGTCGAACAGTATGCGTTTGGAGGCAACTTCCAGCAGAAAACAAGAATGTCCGTAGTAAGTAATTTTCATCTTAATCAGTACAATACTTCACTTTTTAGCAATTCACAAAAATAGCTTCATTATGGTTTGCTCATTCATAAAATTATAAACAAAATGGGAAGTTAATGGGCTATTCAGATAGAGTTATTAACATTCAAAAATGAGAATGAAAGAAACGAAGTTTTATTTTATCAGGCATGATATTGCAATTAATATAAGTCTATATTTGCGCGGATTTAAAAAAAGCATATAATGAATAAATTTAATGTAACAGTTTTTGGTTTTCTGGCAATGGCCTTTAGTGCATGTGGACAGAAAAACACAGGTGGATCACAGGCCATCACAACAACTTTAGACTCTGTAAGCTATGGTATTGGAGTTTCTATTGGTGAAAACATGAAAAAGGACGGACTTACCGACATGAATGTTGACTTGATTTCAAGAGGAATTTCCGAAGCTTTGAAAGGAGAAAAAACCGCTTTAACTATGGAGCAAGTTCAGGCTTGTATTGGTGCTTACATGGGCGAAAAGCAAAAAGTGAAAGATCAGGAAGCTAAAGCCAAAGCAGGTGTTAACTTAGAAAAAGGTAAAAAGTTCCTGGAAGAAAACGGTAAGCGCAAAGGTGTGGTTACATTACCAAGCGGCCTTCAGTATGAAATTATTAAAGAAGGTAATGGTCCAAAACCAGCAGCTACAGATAAAGTAACAACGCATTATCATGGAACAACCATTGATGGTAAAGTTTTTGACAGCTCTGTTGAGAGAGGTCAGCCTGCACAGTTTGGCGTTAATCAGGTTATTCCGGGATGGACAGAAGCATTGCAGTTGATGCCGTTGGATCAAAATGGAAGTTATTTATTCCTGCCAACTTAGCTTATGGCGAGAGTGGGGCAGGTGGAGCAATTGGCCCAAATGAAACACTGGTTTTTGAAGTAGAATTAATTTCTATTGATAAATAAAACTATTTTCATGTAAAAGGTTTAACATTAAGTAGTTAAAATAATTATTCAAATTTCTTTACCTCACTTCAATTCTTTTACAATCATTATAACACAATTTAGTTCAAAAAAAATGACATAAAAAACAACATAAATATCTTATTGCGTTAGCAAATTCTTGTGTAGAAAATCCGCGAAAATTTTGAACAATCCAAGAGTAAGCAGACGCTCGCGTAAAGCGCGGGCTTTGTTTATTTGGATTGTGGGTGCTTCGCGGCTTCCTCTACACAAATAGCATAAGCACCGCGCAATTTTTTTATACCTAAACTCCTACAATTATCAAATCGTTTCTGTAATTTAGTCACACTCCAAAAACCAAATACAATGAAAAAATTATTACCAACACTTTATGTAGCAGCAGCACTGCTGTTGTGGAGTACCGTAGCGCACTCTCAAACCATCAACCTTAGTGTGACACCTCCTGTGGTTCCTGCCGGTGCTTGCCGCCAAAATCTTTATACTGTAGCCTTTTCAGGTGCCCCATCAGGCACACTACTACGAATAGTTCCATCG